>Ga0307437_1000132_pt1 | contig 59583 bp, 62 predicted proteins | sample SalMarWE160390MG_FD_202146 | JGI IMG/M metagenome (GOLD analysis project Ga0307437, IMG submission 202146) | Salt marsh sediment microbial communities from the Plum Island Ecosystem LTER, Massachusetts, United States - WE1603-90 | ecosystem: Environmental > Aquatic > Marine > Intertidal zone >...
CAGGACGCCCACCGATTTCAGGAGAGGAAGGGTGTCTTGTTCGCAGAATGGAGGCTGATCCACCCCCACCAAGTCATCAGGGCCTTCCTCTCACAGATGAAGATCCTGGACCCGGCACTCTTGAAACACACACGCTCGGTGACCTACTACACCCTCTTGATGGCCCGCAATCTTAATTTCACACCACAGGATGAAAGAGAGCTAGTATACAGTGCCCTCCTGCACGATCTAGGGCAGACGGGCATAGACCGGCGGATTATCGAAAAAAGGGAACGACTCACCCCCAAAGAATGGGAGGTCATTCGCGCCCACCCCATAAACAGCGTGAAGATTCTCTCCTCCTTTCCTTGTTTTCTGGATATCAGCCCCGTCATCAGACACCATCATGAACGGTTTGATGGCACAGGATACCCCGATGGCCTCAAGGGTGAGCAGATCCCTTTGATGTCCAGGTTGATCGCCGTGGTTGATGCGTTTGTTGCCATGACCAACGACCGTCCCTACCGGGGGGCCTTGATGATCAGTGATGCCTTGGAGACCATTGAAGAGAACAAGGAAAAACAGTTCGATCCAAAGATCGCCAATCTCTTCATAGCCGTAGTCGTAGAAAACCTCAAGCGACGCGCCGTGCGGGAACGACCCGCACAAAAGGTCAACGCAGATATACTGTAAAGTTCAGCTGTGCAACATTAATCCTTCCTCTCATTCCACCCATCTGATATAATCCCCTCAACGCCATTATGGGAACGAAGAAGAGTGGAAGAAGTCTACTATTCCTCAGTCTCCTCACCCATAGGAAAAATCTGGGTGGCCTCTGCAAGGGCAGGGGTCTGTCTGGTACGATTTGGGCTGCTGGAGAAGGAGGAATTTCTGGAAGAAATAAGGGGTTGGGGGGGGGGACATCCTCGTGCGGATCGGGAGTTCAACCGAGGGGTCTCGGAGGAAATCAGGGCGTACTTCGAGGGTACAATAACCCGGTTCTCTACCCCTGTGCACCCGCAGGGAGGGTCTTTTGACATGAAGGTTTGGGAGGCCGTGCAGAAGATCCCCCTGGGAGAAACCCGTTCTTATCTGGAAATCGCCCAGGAGGTGGGCAATCCCCGGGGATGCAGGGCAGTCGGGGGAGCCAACAGGAGAAACCCCATACCACTGCTCATCCCCTGCCACCGCGTGATCAGGAAGGATGGGGGGCTGGGCGGATTTTCCAGCGGGACAGCGATCAAGGAGTGGCTCTTGCGGTTTGAGCAAAAGGTGGCCCGCTGCCAAAGGTAGGTTTAGGGTACGGCGGAGAATCGAACCGTTGGTGAATGCCTTCCAGCCACTTACTGTTTTACCGTGAAATACTGCGTATTGCTCTCGGACCCGCAGGGGAGCCTGACAACAACGGGACCAGTAGTGGCGGCTTCAGGGACGATCACCCAGATTCTGTGAATGGTCCAATTCACAATTTCTGCCGTTACCTCGGGTGTGAAAACAACTGCGCCCTGTTCCGTTCCGAACCGTCGTCCCCGGATCTTGACCTGATCTCCGGGCTGAGCAGCCATTGGGAAGATGGTCTTGATATATGGTTTGGGACACGTCCCTCCCTCTTCCTCCGCCGTCCCAATGTGATAAGGGAGAAAAAAGCTGGCCGTACAGATAGCTAAAACAACAATGAGATACTTTGCTTTCATGAGGCACCCCCTGGAGATTTCCAGTTTCAATCAGGGTCTATCTTTGTCACTAAATATAGCACACTGCCTCAATCCGTGCAATAAAAAGGCCCCGTGTGCGAGGCCAGACTATTACTTTCTTTATTGGCCCTGATGTGCCTTACATGCCCTCTCCGATTTAAACGGCCAACGCGATGTCTTTCCAACGGTGAGCACGTAAGCTTCGTGGTTGGCAAAAGACGAGGTATTCCCTGGTGACGTTATGGGATATGTCCTCACCCAGGAAACTGAGCCACGAGTTTATCCAAAGCATCCACGACCTTGCCTTTAACGTGAGAATCGGGGTAAAACCTGACGATATCCCCTCTGACTTGGTCGATCTCTGCAATTACCTTCTTTGTCAGGGGCATTCCCAAAATATTGCTCATCTCCTGTAGGATATTGCTCATAATTCCCAAGACCCCATCGATGAAAATCAACCGATCAGAGGGGCTCGGATAGTTGATGGAGATATTTTTGAGAATCTTGTTTGCCTCGAGGGAGACATCTCCGTCCAGAGATATCCCATGAAAGATCTTGCCGTAGCCATCCTTCAAGTTTTCCCTGGCCCTATCCAACACCTCTTCGGCCATCACTCCCAACTCGTTTCGCAGCTCGTTCATCGCCACTCTGGAGACCTCCAGAAGTGTCTTCAAAAACTGGGAGAGTTCTTCGAACTCTGTATCCTCATAGGTACCAATATCCCTCGATTTTTCAATCAAGCCCATTAAGAGCAGACGATGAAGGATATTGATGGTGAAGATCTCATCATCTCCGCTGAATTTGACCAGTTGATCGATGTTCCTTTTCCCATCGATCAAAGAAAAGATGAAGTTCTCATTGGCATCCAACTCCTCCATGATCTTCGACTTGGCCCTCTTGATATAGGGATGGATATGAAAAATGACCTTGTTATTGGGAACCATTTTCCTAAAGGTGGAAAAATCGAGGGCCCTCCTCGCTGCAAACAGAGCTATTTCCAGGGGGGTGTAACTCACCTCCACGTCCTCTTCCGCCACCTCTTGCTCAAAAAAGTAAAACTCCCCCTCCTTCCATGAAAAGAGGTCGCAGAGGATCTCCTTGATTTGGAAATCCAACAGCTCACGAAGCTCCTTCGTCAAGAGCAATCCGTTATACACCAGGTATCTGCCGAGCTTCACCCCCTTTTTTTTGGCCTGGACGACCATTTTCTCCACATGGGATTGAGAAACAAGTCCTCTCTTGACCAAAAAATTGCCAAGCCTCTCCTCAGACTGATTGGTGCGGGCGGAGACGATCCGCCCCTCTTTAAAATAGACCTCCTTGTGGATCTGATCTCTGCTGACAATGGCCACCCCCGTTTGAAAGTTAGAGGATAGAGCATAAAAAAGGCCCACCAACGGGACATCATCGAGATTGCCCTGATAGGAGACACTGCCCAGTATCCGCAGAGTGGACTGAGAATCAGGCCGCAGCTTGGCGGCCTCCTCCCACTCACCGATGGCCTTCTCAAACTCCATATTGCGGTAGAATTTGGTACCTGCGGAAAGATGCAGGAAAAACTCAGTGGCAGGAAAATCAGAAGTATGTAATGATCGAACGTCTGTTTTTTCTTGAACGTCCACCATATCCTCCTTGAGAAGATTTCTTTCTGCTATGAGTCCAACTGCGCTTCGCGACGAAACGCTGGATTTTCCCGTATTACCCGAGACACCCCATGCAGTGTGGACCCTTCACTCGTATCAGAAGTCATGGATAACATCCTGATGATCATGAGTCCGCGGGAAACCTTGGTCTGGTACGCTCTTATCCTCCTCGTATTTCCAGAGTGGTATCTCCCGATGGCCACCCAGGGATCTCGGTGCCGTTGCAGGTTGTATCGGAGTATCATGGCCCCGATAATGGCACACACTCTCGAGTCCAGCAGGTCTTCCTTTTGCAACCCCAGGGGTTCACCCCAGAGACGGTAGTTCACTTGGAAGAGACCGATGTCCACTTCGTCTGTCTCAAGTCCCCGGAGCGCTTCCAGCGCCCGCTCCCTCGATATAAAATAGTATGCCTTTCCTCTTACGTTTATCGCGTATGGAAGCATTTTGCTCTCGGCCCATGCCACTGCAGCCAGCAAGTCCACCGATATCCCCGTCTGTGTAGATGCATATTCCAGCACTGCCGCGATCATCACCATCCGCTCTCGTATAGTCTTCTTAATAGGACCGCCCGCCGCCATCCCTTCATAGGCAGCATTCACCTTAATGCTTACAAGCCCCTCCCTGAGGTCTTCTGCCGCGTTTGATACCTGCAGGGAGTCCATATCCTCCTCTAGGATCGAACCCATCTGGGCCAGCAGTCCTTTGTACTTCTTTGCCACCCTCACCTTCCCCCGCCTTTCGTTTAACAGCGGAAGCCGTTTAGCAGCGCTCGATAGTTGTCCGTGCTCCTTCTTCTCACCTGCTTGTCCCGTATCCGCAGTAGCAGGAATAGACTTATCAGAGGCCCTCTCAATGGGCATCGTTATTGAATCATAGACCGACTCACTTTCAGGGGGCGTATACAATATGAAACCGATTATGAAGAAAACGAGGAAGGAAGCTGCCGAAATAACAACGAGAGACGCCATCGCTTTCTTTATGGCACGATATGATATATTCCAAGTCCTCATATCGGTATCTTGTGAATGGTTCTCACCCTTTCCCCCATCAGAAGATCGCGTTAAGTATCTTCACTTGATGCAGGAACATCTCTCAATTAGTATAAAAGGCAAGAAATGTGCCATTGTGGGGTTGCATAACTACCTTAAATTTAACGCTTTTTAGTATAAAGATGGGTATCCGTTGTCTGAATGACAATTTTTGTCAGTTTTATGGGCCTATTTTGTCACTTTTTGCTCAATCCCACGGTAATAATAGCCTTGTAAGGGACTGGGGTGGGAGATGTATTAAGGGGGAGAATAAGGTTTCGGCGACTGCATGTTTAAGATGTACCTCTTGATGACCGCTCGCCTATCCCTCAGGTACTGCTTGTTCCACGCCCCTCCCGTTTACCCCGTACCAGGAGAACGAGGTTTCGGGCATAGAGGACAGGCAGGAAAAAATATCCCAGGATAATGGGCAGCTTATCGACGTGGAACGCGTAGATCAGCGCAATCACGCTGCCCCAGAAGCTTAAATGCCAAAAGATGGCTGGTACGACCAACGCCTTTCGTTTTTCGGAATAGAGCCACTGGACAATGAATCTGAGGCTGAATAGCAAATTACCAATAAGTCCGAAGGCAGTCCAAATTCTAGAGTCGTAATAGAGCCACGGCACCACCGAGCCGAGAAGAGGTTCGAGGAATGCAGCAGAGTCACTCATAATCAATCTCCTTCCTTCGCGTGGCGTTACCGTTGAAACGAGAATTGTTCCTTATCTATCACAATTATCCATTTCGGGCAACAAAAGCCCCTGCAACGTGTGGCAATAAAGATTTGAAATGCCAATTGAATACTTCCTACCAAGGCCTGTAGTATGGCCCACTTCGACAAAGGCTCATTCCATGCGGGATGGACCTTTGTGTTGATGGACACCAGTGAAGGGGACCTTAGGGATACGTGAAGAGCTCATGGCCGGCGAAGAGGTCGATGACGCGCACCCTCACCGTATTGCCAGAAACGTCCAGCAGGGCATAGGTGGGGGGATAACCTTTTTTGTCGTCGTCCTTCAGGTGTCCGGGATTCATCCAGATAACCCCTCCTTCATCCTTCACCACGGGGATATGGGAGTGGCCGGACAGGACCACCCGAACCTCCCCCCGCGCTACCACCTCCTCTGGCTTGAGGTCGTTGGGAAGGTCATGCTTGTGCGCCTCCGGGGTGTGAGTGACCAGCACCCGTATCCCCTCCCACTCCTCGATGAGCCGATTGGGTATGCCTGGCTCTTGATAGTAGGTACTGAAGACCCCGGGCACCTGGATGATCGAAGCCCCTTGCTGGTCGGAGAGGACCTTGACGTCGTCGTAGTCGTCCCCCAGATGGACGATGACCTCCACCCCTGCCTCAGTCATGGCCTTGACCGCCCGGCGGAGATTGTCTACATAACCGTGACTATCGCTTACCACTCCGATCTTCATAACCTTCCCCTCCGTCCAGGATCTCGGGCAGCGTCCTGAGGTCTCCGATGACATCCGGACCTGACCGGTCTCCCCCCCGACTGAGATAAAAAGCGGTTATCCCCATCCCCCGGGGGATCTGGTAGTCAAACTCCCAGTGGTCTCCGACGTGAATGAGCTCGTGGGCCCCAACCCCCAAGCGTTCGCATATCCTCTGGTAAAACTCAGGGCTCTTCTTCACCAGGCCGAAGTCGGAGGTCGCGGAGACAACCAGATCGAAGTAATCTGCCAATCCCCCCTGCCTCATCTCCACGGCGATGAACTCACGGGCGGCATTAGAAAGAACGATGAGCGAATATCGCTCCCGTAGCTGACTCAGCACCTCGTGGACCTCAGGATATACCCGTACTTGAGAGGCGTACCGCCCCAGCAGGTTCTTCCATCCCCCAGGGAGATCGAGGTATCTAAACCAGTACGCGATATCATACCACTCCAAGGCCCCATCCCCCACCCTCCGATACTCCTCCAGGACCAGCTCCCGGGCCTGAGCAAGGTTCATTCCCGCTCTCTGGGCGTAGAGTGCAGGAACGCCATGGTGCCAAACCAGGTCGGTGAACGCCAAATCGACCAGGGTGCCGTCTAGATCAAAGGAGAGATACCTGTTCACGTTCTCTTGTGGGTCTATCGCCATCTTCAGCTCAGCTCTTACGCTACTCCCTCGCCGTCCCCCTTTTCAATTCCTCAATCGGATTCGAGGATCCACCCATCCATAGAGGAGATCGGTCAGGAGGTTAACTAATACATAAGTGAGAGTGATGAAGAGAACGCAACCTTGGACCAGGGGATAGTCCCTCGCCTTGATGGCATTGATCAGGAGGGTCCCTATCCCGGGCCAGGAAAATACGTTCTCAGTAATGATGGCCCCCGACAGGAGGGCCCCGAACTGTAACCCCATAATGGTGATGACGGGAATGAGGGCATTGCGCAAGGCATGTTTCAGGATCACCTTCCACTCCGGCAGGCCCTTGGCCCTGGCCACGGTGAGATAGTCCTCTCCCAGTCGCTCCAGGAGGCTGGCGCGTGTCATGCGGGAGAGGATGGCCGCCAAAGCGGTCCCTAAGGTGACGGCCGGCAATATCAGGCTCGCCACCCCTCCTCTGCCCGAGACCGGGAACCACCCGAGTTTGATGGAAAAGAGGATGATGAGCAATGGCCCCAGCCAGAAATTGGGCATGGAGACCCCCAGCAGTGAGAAGAAGACGGAGGCATTGTCCACCGTTGTACCTTCCCGTAGGGCAGCGGCGATCCCCAAGGGGAGAGCAATCAGCCCTGCCACCAGAAAGGCGGCCAAGGCCAACTCAACGGTGGCGGGGACCCGCTCGGCGATCACCTGCATCACCCCCCGGCGATAAAAATAGGAGTCTCCCAAATCCCCCTGGAAGACCCCTGCGATGAACCGCCCATATTGAATATGCACGGGGAGGTTCAGCCCCAGCTCCTCTCGGAGTTGCTCCTTATCCGCCTGCTGAGCCGTCTCACCCAGCATCACCTCAACCGGGTCTCCCGGTATCATATGGAGGAAAAAAAAGACGAGGGTTACCGCCCCCAAGACCGTGGGGATCAACAGGGCAAATCTCCGCGCAAAAAAACCCCTCACTCCAACTCCCTTACCATACGGGCGAGCCGCTCCTGGAAGGCCACCCGCTTGAGCCACCAGGGGATCTCGCCGTAGACCCGTTGCTCCGGTGGGTAAAACGTTACGATTTTATAGATAAGATAACCCTTGGGTACCTCAATCACCGGGGTGATCTCCCCCTCCTCAAAGGCGGATACGATCTCGGCCAGATCCCACCCATCCTGGAGATAAAACCTTTCAGGGATCCCTCCCGATCCCCGAGAACACTCCGCGGCCACCTGCGCAAAGTCCTCCCCCGCCATGAGCCGTTGGTGGGCCTCCTGGATAGCCAGAGAGGCCTCCTGCCGGGTCTGCGGGCCGTCCTTGGGATGGACATAGCGGAAGATCACCTGCAGGTCAACGCTGCGGGGTAAGAGCACCACGTCATCAGGAGCGGGGAGGGCCTTCGGATAAAGCTCCTCGGTTATACGCCGAAAGGCGGCCGCCTCTTCTCCTAAGTGTTTCCGCAGACCATCCTCATCCATTCCCAAACGATCCAAGAGGGCCTGGTACTCCTCCAGGGAGAAAAACTGTTTTTTCAGGGCGCGCAAGAGGAGGTCGGTGGCCTCACCCTCAGTGGGGGAAAAAGCAGGATTGGCTGCCACCCCTTGCTCCGCGTGCACCTGAGGGACGGACGCGCGGCTCCAGTGCAGGGCTCGCTTAATCTGTTTTATATACTTCTCATCATAGTCCTGCATCCCCTGATAGGAGAAGTAGGAGAACCCATCGACCCCTATCCTCTTGAGCCCTTTCACCTCCTGCCGGATCTGGTCAGGGTCCTTGGTCCAGGCCCCCAGCCCGGCAAATACGGCACGCCCCTGTGCCCTCCTTGTGGCCTCGGCCATCTGGGCCGTAACCCTGTAGTGATCCCCGTGATAGGCCATGGGGACGACGAGATCCAGATACCCCTGGCCTATCCACGTGGGCCAATCTTGCCCTTTGAGATAATAGGCCACCTGGGGGTCGGGAAAGACCGCCGCCGAGAGAATCGCCTGGGGTCTCACGGACTTCACCGACTGGTGGATCTCTCTCACGAGCTCGGTGACAGAGCGGCTCTTTTGCTCCGCCCAGAGAGAATAATAATAGTAGTGCCAGCGCAGGTGCAGGGGCAGATCCCCCGCTATAAACCTATCGGGCATGGGGCTTTGTACCCAGACAGAGAGCAGTCTGGGGTCGACCCCCCAACGTTGGATAAAGGCCTCCAGCGGCTCCCGATTGAATCCCCAACGGGACCCGGGATAGCGGATGAAGTCCAGATGTATCCCATCCACGTCATATCTCTCGACCACCTCTCTGCATACCTGCAGAAAGTGATCCCGGACCAGGGGGTTGGCAGGGTCAAGGTAGAGCCCTTCGCTGGGCTCTGCGGTGCGCTCTGCTTCACCGTATTGGGCGAGGGTGCGCCCGACCTCATCCACGACCAGCCACTCGGGATGGCTGTTCACCACATGCTGCGGTGAAAGGGGCAGGGGAGGAGGGTAAGGCCATACATAGAAGACATTCATCCAGGCATGAACCTGCAACCCGGCAGCGTGCCCTTGTTGCAGGGCGTAATGCAGGGGATCGTACGTGGGTGGTGCCTCGGCCAGGACCTCGGAGCGCGGCACAAGCTGGGAACAATAGTAGGCATCCCCGCGGCCGTGGACCTGCACAAAGAGGAGGTTGAATTTCCCCCGGCGGGCATCCTCTACGATCTGGTCCAAGAGGGCGGGAGGAGTTAACCGATACCTCACGACCCATATACCCCTTCCCTCGTGTACGACGCAGCCGCTCGTAGCAAGACAGAGACAGAACACTACTATCACGTTAAGGACGCAGAAACGATACGACATCGCTTTCCTCCAAATCGACGTCTTTCAAGGCAATATACTCACCCCCTGCATAGATCTGAAAACCGCGGAACCCCTCCCTGATCACCACGAAGTTGTCCCGGTACCAGAGGCTCGTATAGACCGCGTCCTCGGCCAGGATTTTCTGGATGCGGCTATATAGCTCCTTGCGTTGTCCTCTATCGACGGTGCGCCTTGATGCTGCCAACAGCTTGTCCAACTCGGGGTTGCAGTACCGCCCACGGTTAGCGCCTTGGGGAGGAAAGCTGCTGGAGTGAAAGAGATAATAAAAAATATCCGGGTCCACCACCCCTATCCAGCGCAGGGAATAGATCTGAAAGTTACCGCGCTTAATATCATCGAAGAAGGTCCCCCACTCAAAGCTGCGCACCTCCAGGCCGATCCCTACCCCCTTGAGGTATCCCTTGATGATCTGAGCGATCTCCTGGGACTCCATGTCGGTGGAGGTCTTATAGGAAAGGGAGACCCGCATCCCGGGGCCGTCCCCATCGGGATCGGGAAAACCAGCGGCATCCAACAGCTCTTTGGCCCGCTGGGGATCGTAGTCGTAGCTCCTGATAGTATCCTCGTAGGCCCAGTGGAGGGGGGCGAGGACCACCCCGTCGGCTTTTACCGCCAGGCCCTTAAGGGTATGATCGATGATGGCATTCCGGTCGATGGCATGGGCGATGGCCTGACGTATCCTTTTGTGCTTCAGGATGGGATCGGTCAGATTATAGCCCAGATACTGATAGGTAATCCCCCGCTCCTCGATGACTCGCACACCCGGGATCCTCCTCATAAACTTCACCGCGTAGGCGGGCACACAGTTCTGCAGCAGATCCACACCACCCTTTTTCATCTCCAGGAGCCGCGTGGTGGTGTTGGCAAGGACCCGAAACTGGATCCAGTCGAGTCTCGGCTTGCCTCCGAAATATGCGGGGTTGGCATCCAGTACGACCTCCTCCCCCGGCTTCCAGTGCTTGAGGCGAAAGGGCCCCGATCCAACAGGTGGTGACTTGAGCCGAAAGGGGCTCCCGTGGGGGCATATTCCTACCGTGAGGGCATAGGGGAAGGAGACAGAGACATCCTGTAAGCAAAATTTCACGGTGTATCGATCGATGACCTCGATGCGCCGCACCGGCTCATAGGAACCCCGCTTAGGGGAGCCATTGCGGGGGTCCATCATAAAGGAGAACGTAGCCCGCACATCCTCGGCAGTGACCTCCTTCCCATCGTGGAAGCGCACCCCCCTGTGCAGGCGGAAAAGATATGTTCGCGCATCCGGTTGAGACCACGACCGGGCAAGATCGGGGACCAGACGCCCCGTTTCATCCAGCTGTAGGAGAGAGCTATAGATGAGGGGACTGATCCGTGCGGCCCGCGCCCCCACCGTAAAACGGGGGTCCAAGGTGGAAATACTTCCATCAAGCCCCACCCTGATCCCCGTGCCGGGGAGAGCTCCCTGAGAACCGCACGCCAGCACCAGGAGAAGTGGTAAGAGGCGGCTCAATCTAGCCATGGGTGTTCTGTGGGGGGGGCTGTGGCTGGAGCCCTCGGGCGAGATGGGTGAAATAGGGGTCGGGGATGGTCTTGACCCTTCCCTCGGAATCAACACAGAGGTGCTTGGTCTCCCCCTCTACCAGGGTCTCACCGGATCCTTTTCGCACCACCTGATATTTGAAGCAGATCGAACGTCGCTGCAGGGTGTGCAGGAAGGTCTTCACCGTTACCAACTCGTCGTACTGCGCGGGTCTTCGGTACGTGCAGGATGCCTCGGCCACCACAAGGCGGTAACCCTGTTCTTCCACCTCGAGGTAAGGAAAACCCCGCTGGCGACAATACTCCGATCTGCCCATCTCAAACCAGACAAGATAGTTGGCGTAGTAGACCACCCCCATACGGTCGGTCTCCGCATAGCGGACCCGCAGGTCAAGCTCCACACAATTGTCACCCTTGCTCCCTCGACGGCTCACAGCATCTCCTCTCACTACAGCGCTCGGAAGTAATCGGGTCGCAGGAGGGCGGGGTCTCGCTTGGCCAACACCTCATCGATGAGTTGGAGGGTGGCCTCCTTGTCCTTGGGCATCCTCGCCTTAAGCGGGAGGTAATTGGAGGCATGGTTGGAGAAGAAGAGCCCGTGCATTGCGGTATGTTCGATCATGGTCCTCAGCTCCTCGATCAATTCGAAGGGTGCCGGGAGGACGAACTCCCCTTGCGTTTGCTCCTCATAGAGGGGGGTGCCGGGTACGAGGATCAGTGAGAGGGCTCCGACGTAGTCCGGGTCCAGCTCCGTGAGGATACGACCGGTGGCAATGGCGTGCTCCCTGCTGCGCTCCCGCCCCCCAACCCCCAACAGGACCGTCACCGAGAGCTTTATCCCTGCCTCCTTCACCATCCTGCCCGCTTGCACCAACCGCTCATAGGTGGCCCCCTTGCGCACCCTCTCGAGGACGACCTCATCCCCTGACTCAACCCCTAAGTAGATGATCCCGAGTTTCGCCTCCTTCAGTTCTCGAAGCTCATCGGCCGTCTTCTTCAGGACCCCTTTGGCATTCGCATAGATACCCACCCTTCTCAAACGGGGGAGTTGCTCGTTGAGGTATTCCAGGATCTCCATCAACCTGGGTTGAGGGCAGATCAGGGCGTCGCCATCAGCCAGGAAGACCCGTTCGATGGCCCAGCCGGATTGAGCGGCCTCGTCGATGTCCTCCTTGATCTCCTGAAAGGTCTTGATCCGAAACCTCTTCGCCTTATAGGTGGGGCAAAAGGCACATCGGTTATGGGAGCACCCCACGGTGATCTGGAGGATCAGGCTCTCCGCCTCGCTCGGCGGGCGAATTATAACCCCTTCATACTTCATTGCACCTCAACCCTTCTCTCGCAGGCTCGCAACACGTTAATCCTGTGCCTCCTCCTCTACAACCGCTTCATCCTCAAAGATAAAGAGGATCTCGTTTTCCTTGATCAGCCCCAAATCCCTCCTGGCCACCGATTCCAGATATCGAGAATCCTCGCGCAGGCGTCTGATCTCCTCCTGGAGCCTCGTGTTCTCATCTTGAATACGGCTTACTTCAGCGATGATCCGATCACGCTCCCGCCTCAACTGGATGATCTTAATCATCCCCTTTTCGCCGAAGAGAACAAAATACCACACCAAGAGAACAAGCCCTATAAGGAGAATAGAAAACCCTTTCAGTTTCATCTCAGAGGCACGAATCATCTCAGTATCGACTGTACGGGGATCACCCCCCATATCTCCCCCTGCCCCCTCCCCTTGGGCAGAGGTTCGAATCGATACTTCTTCATCTGATTAATCGCCACCACGGTTGCCTGAGTGTCATCCTGCACGAGGGGGATGACCTTACCCACCGTGCCATCCGGGAGCACCCAAAATTTGAGCAGGCAACCACCATCAACCAAGAGCTTCGACTGAAGGGGTGGGGGTATGTAGCTGATCTTTCGGTTGACCGCTGGCCCTCTGATATCCAATGCGGCGGCCTCAGGGGTGTTCTTCTGCGCCCTCTCTTGTACCTTCGCTGTTTCTCTCAGGCTGGAGATGATCCGTTGGGCCACACCGTCCTCCGGCAGGGGGATGACTCCCCCCTTGGTATCTCTGATCTTGGGCCTGGGTATATCGAAGAACGCTTTCTCCCGCTCCTTCCCATGTACGATCTCCCCCAGTTCGTGATAGAAGCGGGAGTTCTCCAAAATCATCTGCTTTTCTTGCTCATTCAGCTCTTCGGCGGGGAAGAGGCTTACCCTGGGGAGAGGTGGCTGAGGGTTACGCTCTTCGCTGAGGGCCATCTCAGACAATCTCTTAAACACCACCTCATCCCTGATCTTCTGCACCGGTGGGTCCTTCCAGGCGTCAGATCCCTGACCTCCCCGTGCTCCCTTCCTGAGATCCGCAGCGTCGATCAGGCGCATCGAGATGAAGGACTCCCTCGTCGGCTTGGAAAGATCGGGCACAACCCACACCACCATCAGGTGAAGAAAAAAAGCAAGGAGGATGAAGAGGGCAACTCTCTTCACTACGGTCCATTGCTTATCTACTGCCACCCCGCTTCTCCTTCGGTTGGGTGGCGATGGCCAGCCGGTTCAGCCCCGATTGCTTGGCGATATCCATCACCTCCACTACCTTCCCGTGGAGGGCCTTGGCATCGGCCTTGACGATAATCAGTGTCTGAGGGTCCTTCCGGGCTACCGCCACCAACCGCCGTTCCAATTCCCTTACATCAACGAGCATCCCCTCCACAAAGACCCTGTTGTCCTCGGTGACGACCACCTGCACCTCCTGTTTCTCCTGGGTAACCTTCTCCGCAGAGGACTGAGGAAGGTTAACCTTGATCCCGGGGGTCACAATAAAGGTAGTGGAGAGCATGAAGAAGATCAGCAGGAGAAAGACCATATCCACCAACGGGGTGATCTCAATCCGGGCATCATCCCTCCGCGGCCGTCTAAACTGCATCTTTTTAATCCTCCCGCTTCACGAGGTCCACCATCTTGATGGAATTCTCCTCCATCTCCAGGATCAAGGAATCGGCCTTGTTCGCGAGATATCGATAGATAACGAAGGTGGGAATGGCAACTACCAAGCCGGCCGCGGTGGTGATGAGGGCCTCGGATATCCCCCCGGCCAACGAGGCAGGATCGGCCACCCCCTGAATGGAGATGATGTTAAAGGATTTGATCATACCGGAGACGGTCCCCAGCAGTCCTAAGAGGGGGGAAATACCGGCTATAGTTCCAATGACGTTGATATACCGCTCCAGGGATGCCGCTTCCCTTCTGCCCACTTCCTCGATCTTCTCCTTGATGACATCACGCTTTTTGCCGTAATTTTCTATTCCCACCCTGATCACATGGGCAATAGAGGAGTTATCCCGTTTGCAGAGGCTCATGGCCTCGGGGCGTTTTCTCCTCATTACCAAGTCCTCCACTTCGATCAAGAAATCTGGCGGGAGGACTCGCCCCCTGCGTAGGACCCACATCCGCTCAAAAAATATCCCTACGGCGATGATGGAGCACAGTGCAATGGGATACATCAAGATACCACCCTTGAAAAAAAGCTCATACATCTCATCTCTCCTCGATCTTTATTTTCACCTGCCCTCTTTCTTGTTCTTTCTCTATCCGTTGTCCTGCGGAGATCGCCACAGGGGAGAGTTTCATCATGCATTCTTCCTCTTGTACACAGGTGGAGGCAAGGATGAAGTGGGGCTGCGTAACGGTACTGCGCGATGTCCTCTGTGATCCTGATCGCACCATCGGGATAACCAAGCGATTTCCCAAAGAATATCAAAACCCCTCTTGAGTGTCAACAGCCGCTTCTAAGACCGGGTTGGTAATATAATTCTCAATGACCCCTTCGTCACCCACGAACCATGGAATACCATCAACCCCCTCTCCCGCTGGTGGGAAAGGATGGGGGTGAGGATGGATAGAATTTCACCCCCTCACCTTTATCGTCTCGACTGGATTCACCGCAGGCCTATCCCCCAGGGGGAGAGAATAAGGAACTTATTTTTTATACAAAAAGTCCTCACTTTTTAGGTTGACATCTTCATAGTATTGCATTAAGAAACAACTGGAGGTCATACGTGGCATCGCACCTCGCCCAGAGATGGAGGGGGGAGATGATCCTCCATTTTGATGAGATCATAAACACCGCAGAGACCCAACATGACAGCTGCGATCCACTCCATTAATCAGCCATTATAAGGACCATAATCTTTAACAAGGCAAGCGGGGCATCACAGAGACCGCCCAGGAGGCCTTCATATGGCAGAGAACACCAAAAGGGTTGTTTTGATAACGGGAGCTTCATCAGGCATCGGTCAAGCGAGTGCTCAGCATCTCCATCAAAAAGGTTATCAGGTGTACGGTACGAGTCGCAAGATTCAGCGTCACACATCCAGGGTATCTCAATCAGAAGGTGTTGCGAATTTCCCAATGCTTCATATGGATGTCGATAGCGACCAGTCTGTGAGGCAGGGCGTTGATTATATCTTAAAAAAGGAGGGCCGGATCGATGTCGTGGTGAACAACGCTGGATGCGGCGTTGCAGGATCAATTGAAGATACCCGTCTTGATGAAGCCCAGGCTCTTTTTGAGACCAACCTTTGGGGTGCGTTCCGGGTTTGCAAAACGGTATTGCCTATTATGAGAGGCCAGCAATCTGGATACATCGTTACTATGAGCTCCATAGGGGGACAAATTGCCATTCCCTTTCAGGGCTTATACAGTGCCGCCAAGTTTGCTTTAGAGGGTCTGATGGAAGCGCTCAGTATGGAAGTACGCCCCTTCGGGATACATGTCGTCCTCATTGAACCAGGTGACTGCAAGACACAATTTACTGCCAACCGCCGCAGAACCTTGGACTCTCAACAAAATCGAGCATATATGGAACGATGCAATACTGCGGTGGGGATTATGGAGCACGATGAAATGCATGGTATATCTCCTCATAACGTTGCTCAGCTTCTTGAACGCATCATAAGGACTCCACGTCCACGGCTCCGATATAAAGTCGGGGCGGCTTCGCAAAAGATCGCTGTCACCCTTAAAAAAATCATCCCTGGCAGGCTCTTTGAACGTCTTCTCATGATGTATTATAAAATTTCTTGAATTTCCGACTTACCCCAAGGATACATTTCACAGCGTACTTACCTTAGATCACGGGAAAAAATGCTTTCCGTGACGCAAAGGTTCGTTCGCGTCTTCTTACAATCCCAAGCCGCACGTTAACCCTTCACCGCAAGACTCTCTGCGCTCTTTTGGGGTGTATCAGCGGATGAGGTTGTCGGTGATTCCGGCCGGGGCTGGCTTACTCCCCCGGAACCGATCATGGTGGGTTACAGAGGTGCTTGAAACATTCGGTAGGTCTTATACTTTTTCGCCCCCAAGGCCTCGAGTCCCTTTTGCATGAGGTGATTGTCTTCCAAGATCATGGACATCTCTCCCCACTCAACCCCTCGGGCATATCCTCGCCGAAAGATCTCCAGATAGAGGAGGGTCTCAATCCCCCGCTTTCGGTACTCGGCCTTGACCCCCAACATCCAGACCCTGATCGTCTTAATCTTGCGGCGATAGTAGAGAAACTTCAGCAGACCGAGGGGACCCAGCCTCCCGTTCAGCCTCTTGAGGGCGCGGTTGTAGTCGGGCAACGCCAGGGCGAAACCCGCCGTTTCACCTTCGATCTCGGCAAAGAGGGTATAGTCGGGAATCACGAGGGGCTTCATCTGTTTGACCATGTAATCCATCTCCTCATCGGTGAGGGGGACAAAATCCCAGTTGTCACTCCAGGCCCCGTTGTAGACCTCTTTGACCTTCACCACCTCCTCTTCGAGCTTTCTCATATCGACGGGACGAATGACAAGCCCTGGAATCCTCTTCATAACGCGGCCGCTGATCCGTAGCAGGCGCTCAGGGATGTTCCCATCGTTGACCATGAAATTGGCATAGAGGTCCATGACTTTCTGCAGGCCGCACCCCTCCAAGAGATCCCGGTAATAAGGGGGATTGTAGGACATCATGATACAGGGGGAGGAATCAAACCCCTCGATGAGGAGAGCGCATTCATTGTTGGTGGAGGGGTTCGCCGGCCCTATCATCTGCCTCATACCCCTCGCCCGCAAAAACTCCTTGACCTGATCCAACAAGGCGCGGGAGACCTCGATGTCATTGATGGACTCGAAAAAGCCGAAGAACCCCGTTTTCTGGTGGTGCACATCGATATAGTTCTGGTCGATGATGGCGGCGATACGCCCGACAACGGAACCATTTTTTTTCGCCACATAGGGGACGATCTCGGCATGGAGGAGAAAGGGGTTCTTGGGGGAGAAGTGAAAGGCTTGATCCTTGAGCAGGGGAGGAACCCAGTAGGGATCTCCTTGATATATCTTCCAGGGAAACCGGATAAAGGTCTTTAATGCCTTTTTGGTCTTGGCCTCGTGTATTGTAATGCTTCCGGCAGACATCTCATATCACCTCCAGTTTGCGTCCTGCCCGTTCAAAGGCATCCAACATCCTATCCAGCTGCTCCTCGGTATGGGTGGCCATATAGCTGGTGCGCAGCAGTTCCCTCCCTGGCGGGACAGCAGGAGAAATGGTGGGGTTCACAAATACCCCGTACTCCTGCAGCAGACCGCACATCTCAAAGGTCTTCATTTGATCGCCGATGATGATAGGGATGACGGGTGTCTCACTGGTACCCGTGTCGAAACCGAGCTCCTTAAAGCCCTTCTGCATCTTGTGGGTGTTGTGCCAGAGCCGCTCCCGCAGCTCAGGCTCCTCCTGGATGACATCAAGGGCGGCGCTCACCGCCGCCACCAAGGCAGGGGCGAGGCTGGCGCTGAAGATAAGTGATCGGGAGAAGTGCCGGACATAGTTCGCCACCTCCCTGGAGGCACAGATGAATCCCCCGATGGCGGCCAAGGACTTGCTGTAGGTCCCCATGATCACATCCACCTCATCTTCCATGTGGAAGTGCTCAGCGGTCCCCCTCCCGCCCTCGCCCAACACCCCGACGGCGTGGGCGTCATCCACCATGACCCGCGCCCCGTACTTCTTCGCCAGGGCAATGACATCGGGCAGGGGCGTGATATCCCCCTCCATGCTGAAGACCCCATCCACAATGATAAGCTTTCCTTTTGTGTCGGACGTACTGCTCAGCACTCGCTCGAGGTCCACCATATCGTTGTGCCTGAACTTCTTTGCCTTCCCGAAGGAGAGCCGGCAGCCATCGATGATGCTGGCGTGATCGAATTTATCCAAGATGATTGTGTCATTTCTCCCCACCAGTGCGGAGATGGCGCCGAGGTTGGTTTGGTATCCGGTGGCAAAGATCACCGCGGCCTCTTGACGCAAAAAGGCCGCCAACTTCTCCTCCAACTCCTCGTGGATGTCCAAGTTGCCGTTGAGAAACCGGGAGCCTGCACAGCCGCTGCCATACTTCTCTACCGCCTTGATGGCCGCCTCTTTCACCTTGGGATGGCTGGCGAGACCAAGATAGTTGTTGGAACCCGCCATGATGAGCTTTCGGCCGCCGACGATCACCTCGGTATCCTGCGCGGATTCTATCTCGCGAAACAAGAAGTAGTAACCGGCGGCCTTGGCCTCATCCGCCTCGGTGAAGTCATAACACTTGGCAAATATATCCATTAACCGCACCCCTCATAGCCAGCCCTTCGCTTTATACCATTGGAGGGTAACCTTCACCCCCGCCTCCAGATGAAAGCGGGGACGGAATCCGAGTTTTTTCTTTGCCTTATTTATATCGCAGACCCAGTTCCGTTGACTCGCCTCGGCCCATGTGTTCCGACTGAACGATGCCGGCCTTCTCCTTACAAATCCCCACCCATCTGCTGCAGCGGCATAACACCGGGCGGTCCACAGGGGGATATGGATCTTACGCAGCCTGACCTGCAGCGCAGAAGATACCACATCCGCGAAGGAATCCAAAGAGTATTTTTCCCCATCCGCTATGTAGAAGATCTCGCCCGAGGAATGATTCCGCTGGATGGATAAGAGGAGGGCCTGCACGAGGTCCTCGACATAACAGAAGCTCAAAAATATAGGCTCCTTCCCCAGCAAACGCATGCGCCCTCTGGAAATGGTCTTGAACAACTCGAACATAGAGGCGTCCCGGGGGCCGTAGACGATGCAGGGGCGCAGGACCGTCACGGGGAATTTATCCCGGTACCTGAGGACCGCTTCCTCTCCTCGCAATTTGCTTTCCCCATAAGGGGAAACAGGGCAGGGCGGGTCCGCCTCCGTGTGCCCCCTCTCAAGGGGGGAGGGACCCGCAGCGGCCTGGCTTGAGAGGTAGACAAATCGCTTGAGCCCCCGGATCTTCCGAGCCGTAGCGATGAGCCGCTCTGTTCCCTCCTGGTTTATCCGGTAAAAATCCCTTTGGCGCAAGGCCTTGGTCGCTTCGTCCAGGTGGAAGATATGGGCGAATCCCCTGAGAGACGGGAGTTTTCCCTTCCCCAGCAGATCTCCATAGATGTACTCTACCCCTTTGCCCCTGAGCCATCGCAGATCACTGCTCTCTCGTATAAGGGCCGCCACCTCGTACCCTTTCCAGAGGAGCTCATCCACGAGATGGCTCCCAATGAACTCTGTGGCTCCCGTTACGAGAACATGCTCGCCCACGACTCATTCCCCCTGATCTGAAAGGTAGGTCCTTATACCACAACCGCGGGGAAAAGACAAATGGCGGAGTGATCTTAAACCTTCTTGGAATTGCTCTTCTTCTACCGCTGTAACATAACGGCAACCTTCTTGCGCGACAAAACAAGGCGCGGTTGACAAAATCCAGTGGAGGTATATCTTAAGAGGGGAAAACGCCATGGGGTTTTCTAAGGAGGAAGGATGAAGCGGATCGCTGATCTTCTCTTTGAAGTGGGGATGCTGAAGAGGACCCCCCGAACCGGTTACCGATTTCTGGGTACGGGAGAGGAATCCGTAGCGGAGCACCTCTTCAGCACCGCCTTCATCGGATATTGCCTGGCCCAATTGGCCCAATCGGATGAAAAGGTAGACGCCTTCAGGGTGGTAAAAATGTGTCTTTTCCATGACCTCCCCGAGGCGAGGACCGGTGACCAGAACTATGTCTACAAAAAGTACGTCCAGGTGGATGAGGAGCGGGCGGCCGGGGATCTGACCGCAGGGCTCCCCTTCGCCGATGAAATTAAGGGCCTGATCGCGGAGTTTAACGCCCGCGAGACACAGGAGGCCCTCCTCTCCCACGATGCCGACCAGTTGGCCTTGCTGTTGCAACTCAAAGAACACAAGGACTTGGGCAGCCGCTATGCCGATGAGTGGCTCAGCAACAACGCCAAGCGGTTACAGACACCCGTGGCCAAGAAACTGGCTGAAGCCATCTTGCAGACCGATCTCTCCGCATGGTGGTTCAAGGAGGGAGATGCGGACTGGTGGATAAAGGGAAAATAACAAGGGGCCACGGAGTGGTGGGTAAAGGGGAAACAGAGAAATTCTTCGCCATCGGTGACATCCACGGTAATCTGTCACATCTCGAACGGTTGATGGAAGAGATCAAGCCCGTGCTGGACCCGCAGCAGGATACCCTGGTCTTTTTGGGGGACTACATCGACCGCGGGCCCGATTCAAAAGGGGTCGTGGATTTTATCCTCCAGTTACGAGAGGATCTCCCCCAGGTGGTCTGTCTCAAGGGGAATCACGAGGCAATGTTCCTCGATTGGGTCCTCAAAGGGGAAAACTATGACCTCTACCTCTATAACGGTGGCGGTTCTACCATCAGGAGTTACTCCCAGGAAGGCGAGTTCAAGCTCCCTCAAGCGCACCTCGACTTCTTCGACTCGCTGCTTTTGTACTATGAGACGGAGCACTACATCTTTGTCCATGCGGGGCTGAGGGGGGGTATCCCCCTCGCGGAGCAGAACCCACACGACCTCATCTGGATCAGGGATGAGTTCATCCTCTCGCCCCACGACTTCGGCAAGATAGTGATCTTCGGGCACACCCCCCTGCAGCGGGTATTTAAAGCACCCAACAAGATCGGCATTGACACCGGCGCCGTCTACGGAGGAACCCTTACCTGCCTGGAACTCCCCGCTCAGCGATTCTACAGCGTTTGACCCGTGGGTACTCCTGAGGTGAAGTTTTAATCAACGAGTGCCCCGCCGTACGGGGGCAGCGGTGTAGATATCTATAATGGCCAGACAGATGGTGATAACGAGGGGTCCCGCAATAAACCCCAAGAAGCCGAATACCTTCAGCCCGCCCAAGATGCCGAAGAAGAGTAAGAGGGTGTGTACCTGAGTTCTCCCGCTGATGATGATGGGGCGGAGGAAGTTGTCCGAGAGACTCACCAGCAGCCCACACCATGCGAACAGGATCACGGCCTTTACGTAGGCCCCATAAGCGAAAAGCATTATGACGGCAGGCACCCATACGAGGAAGGCACCTACAATGGGGATAAAGGAGAGGAAGGCCATCACCGCTCCCCAGAAGAGGGGGGCAGGAAGCCCTACGATCCAAAACCCCACGCCCCCTAACCCCCCCTGGACCAGGGCCACCACGATGCCGCCGTAGATGGTGGCATGGATCATATCGACCATCCTCTGCAGAATCTTCTCCCGTTCCTTGGCGGGAAAGGGGATGAGGGTCTTGATCTTCTCCATAAATTGCTCCCCGTCCCTGAAGAGGAAAAAGAGCGCCACGGTCATCAGAAAAAATTTGAAGATACCGGTGGACAAACCCTTGATAAACATGGAGGCCTGTCCGGCTATATACACGCTCAGCCTTCTCAGATTATCCAGCAGGAGCGTCTTGAGGTTTACCTGGGACATATCAAAGTTGCGATCCAATACCTCCCAAATCCCCTGGAAGAGGCCCACCTGTTTAAGGCCTTCGACAAAGACCATATGCTTTCCTTCTTTGATGAACTCCTCGCTGTAGTTGTATATATCTAATACTTGTCTGGCGAGGACGTTCAGGAGAAACCCCGAAGGCAGAATGATGACGACGAGGACGATGATGGTCATCGTTATGGCAGCCGCCCCCCGCCGATGTCTGAGGGCCTTATTGAGCCGCTTAAAGAGCGGATGGAAAAGGATGGTCAAGATGACGGCCCATGCCAGGGTCAAGAGAAAGGGGAAAAAAATGCGGTACAAGAGATAAAAGGTGAGGATGACCACTGCTAAAAACAACAGGTTAAACAATTGCTCTTTTTTCATAACAATCCTCTATCCGAGGGATCCGATGCCCACCCCCCGCACCTCTTTGCGGAACTGCTGGCTCCGCTCCGTCCAGAGGGCCTGATTATCAGGGGTGATCTCCCCGATCTCGCCACCCGACAGGTGCGCCAACAACGCCTGTTCTACCCCAGCAGACCGCAGTCGTTCCTCATCCCACTGGGGCAACAGAGCGATCACCCCCTCTGCCCCCTCTACGGCGAAGAGCTGGGCCGCGATGGAGATGATCCCCGTGTCCTTTCCCAGGCAGGCCACCTGCGCCCCCTGGATGGCATAGGCGTTGCCGTTGAAGGAGACGGCAAACCCCCCTCCTTTTTTAACCAGCTCAAGGGCCTGCAGATCGGTAATGCTGTCCCCCACGTACATGACCTCGGAGGCCTCCGCGCCGCTCCGCTGCAAGATTGCGCGCACAGCCGCCGCCTTCCCCTCACCCCCGATCGGATCCACCTCCTCCAAGACCCTCCCGATCTGCATCCCGGCCAGCTCCTCCCAGAAGACCTGGTTGAGTCGCTGGACCACCTCTCTCCCCTGTGAAGAGAGATCCGCAAGCCCCGAGGCCCCTTCCCCCCATTCGATCATCGGCATGCGGGCGATCTCCCCTGCCGCCTCCCGCAGGTACCCCTCTTCTTTCTGAGGCAGGGGATACTGATCGAGCTCAAGCTCGGTGCAGTATGCCGCCTCGAAGGGGAAATCGATGACCTCACAGAGGGCCTTAATATAGGGCTCGTAACTGGTACTGATGATAAAGGTGGGCATCTTCTCCCTGATGAATCTGAGGGTCTCCTCGGCGCCGGGCACCAGGAGGATGTGTGCACGGGAGTACTCCTCGATCTTTTCATCCGTCGCGCCGAAGGCCTTCAGGAAGGGGAGGATCAGGCGCAGGGTGTCACCGGCCTTGTACCCGGGCCGCTCCTCCACATATGCCAGGTAGTCGTCGTAACTGCTCAGCAGGGCGAAGAACCCCTCCCCCTGAGGGACAAAATGGGCGGCCAGCTCCATGGCGTTGTCGTTCTTGGAGATCGGGCCTTCGCAGTCGGTGACAAAGATCCTCATCGCAAATCCTCGTCAATCCATCACGCTGATGCTCCCTGGTCCCCTTCGGTCTCAGGGAACATCCTCAGGTATTCCTCCACCTCCTGTGTCAGGGAGAGCCCTGCTAATTCCTTTCCTTTACTATCCAAGACCTTGCCTGCCTTGATCCGAACCCTCCCCTCGGCCACGGCCTTCAGCGTGAGGACGATGAGCGGTATCTCCCGGCGCACCCCCTCCTGACGGATCAGCCAGAAAAGGGGGCCACGCTCCGCTGCACCCTCCTTCCAGAGGGGGGCAAACACATCCCCCTGGATGGGAAAGGAATAATAGGCCACGACCGGCCCGCGGTCCAGCTCCGGGGTGACGAGGTGCATCATCGCCCCGGTGGTATCGGCCCGCTCCCTGATCAGTTCCTCGATCACCTCCTCCCATGCCCCGGTAGGACCGTCGGGAAGGGCCGGGTGGAGGTTGATCATGGGGTATCGGCGGCACATCTCGGGGCTTAAGATCAGCATATAGCCGGCAAGCACGATGACGTCATGGTTGTGGGATGCGATCCGCTCCATCACCCCCTCGTGGTATGCCGTGCGCCACCCCTCCCGATCCTTCTGCTTGAGATCGGGTTGAAAGCTGCGCGAGGAAAAGGTGATCGTCTCCAAACCCAATGCCGCGGCGAGGTCGAGAAAGAGGTCGCTCTGCTCCGCCTCCCCTCTCTCCCGGTCGCAGAAGACAAAGGTGATCTCCCCGGGGATAAAGCCTTCTTGGGTCTTCTTCCAGGCCGCCTGGAGCAGCTGTCTGGCCGCCAAGTCCCTCCCTGTGGAGAACCACCCGAATTGAAACGACATCGTTAACCCCCTTTAATCCCCTTGAGATCCTCGGCATTGGGATATTGCCCCCTCCCATAGCCGCCGAGACTCTTGGCCGCCACCTGGTGAGCAAAGAATAAACAGGCATCGAGCGGTCTTCCCAGGAGCAGACCGGCCAGAGAACCGGCATCGAAGACATCCCCTGCCCCCGTATTGTCGACCACCACTGCCTCCCCCTCCGGGCTGAATTCTATCCCCTCCCCCTTCCAAAAGCAATATGCCCCTTCCTCACCCCGCTTGCAGACCACTATCTCAGGGCCCAGGGAGGCGATCTCCTTGCATCCGGCCTTATACTCTTTTTCCCCGGTCAGGGTGCTGATCTCAGAGGCCGTCGCAAAGAGGATGGATGATCGCTCGATGAGGGGAAGGATTGCTTGCAAGCCTCTTTGAGCATAGAGATCCCCAGGGTCGAGGCTGACTCGTACTTCAGGCGGGAGGACCTCCATAAGCCTGCGCTGGGCATCGAAAGGGCCATCTCCCACAAAGGCACTCAGGTGGAGGTATCGACTATCGGAGAGATAGGGCAGCGCCAGGTCGTCGAAGCAGAGGTTGTCGTTGGCATAGGGCTGGACCAGGAGTGCCCGATCCCGCTGGCGGTCCAGCACGGCCAAACAGATGCCGCTGGCACCACCTTCTTTTACCTGCGCAAGGTCCACCCCTTCCATTTCCTTAAGGATAAAAGTCCCTTCATCGTCGGTCCCCACCCTCCCCACAAACCCCGTCCCAAACCCCATCCTGGCCAGGGCCACGATGGTATTGGCTGCCGATCCCCCGCCGCTGCGAAACCGCAACTTCCCCCTTTGGTCCAACACCTCCAAGAGCTTGCGGAATTCCTCAGGGGGAAGGGAGGTCTCCCTCCCTGCATGCAGAGGCCATCCCTCCTTCCGCAGGGCAGCTAAGTCGTCGACCTCGTACATGAGGTCCAAGTTCAGGGCACCAATCCCAATAACGTCCTTCATCGCTATTGTGAACGATACCACGGTCTAAGGATAAGCTCAAGGATGTTCCTGCCTTCAAAAGAAAAGAACGGTATTGCAAGTCCCTCCCAGGTGAGATAATATATAAGATGGGGTGATTGCATGAAGATCGAAATCGAGAGAGAAGATGATGGACGCTGGATTGCTGAAATTCCGGAGCTTCCCGGAGTTATGGCGTACGGAGATAGCCGGGATGAAGCAATTTCGAAGGCAGAAGCATTGGCCTTACGAGTCCTGGCTGACAGGCTTGAACATGGGGAAGAAATTCCAGAACTTAGAGAAGTGTTCGCAATCTCAGCATGAGCCAATGGCCTGCAACCAGAGCCCGTCAAGTCCTTGCTGCCTTACTTCGCACTGGTTGGACAATCAAGCGGCAATCCGGTACCTCGCACCGCGTGCTGGCTCGTCCTGGCTGGCCTGACTTCGTCTTCGCATTTCATGATCGTGAAGAGATCGGATCGAAGATGTTGGCGCGTATTGCCAAGCAAACCGGTCTCACCCCTGATGAGCTGTAGGTATCGGCGACAAGCGCCGACCCCTCACGAGACTCAGCTCGGCCATTATGTGTATCAAATGAAAAATGTAATTGAACCAGAATTTAGCTATGAGTTAGAAGGATTCAAATATTTAGGAAGAGGCCCATCCGTTATCGGCACAGGAGGTGGATGGAGCAGATCTTCAGCCTTAATTTATAGATGTGCAAAATGTGGTGGTATAATGCCAGCAAACCATAATGATTATTTCAACTGCTCATGTGGCGCTATGCATCTGGATATTGATTATGGCCGTTTCGGCTCAAATTTCGGGGATAATAACATTCTTGTTTATGAAAAAATCTGATTTAAAAACAAATCGTTTATCAGTATGGGGTAATTCTCTTTTGAATAAACTTTCTTCAAGATCAAGAAAACGTAGATTGAGAGAAGCAAGTAAAAAGAGGCGACAACAAATAAAAAAGGATTTACGAAAAGAAATAGACATATAACCACATGCTGCTGCGGGACAACAAGGGACGAGCGGCTTTGCATTTATCATAGCTTATGTTGAACAGGTTTTAATATCAAAGGTCTACTTCTCTTGCCGCCTCACAGCATGACCGTTTGCAGACCTTCACTACACAATCTTCCATATGAGTTGATATTGTGGCAACTGATTTAGCAAACCTCTTTCGTATCGGAAAGGCTCATATTAAACCGGCTGCAGCGGTGCTTCCAAGAATTCCCCATGCAAGGAGATATACATGACAACAGAACTGGATCGATACAGAAAGTACGGTGAGCGGATAGAAGCACTGATCCGGCCTGCAACCTTTCCTTTGGCAGTAAAACTGATTAAATCGGAAACTGAAATACAGCCTGAGTATAAAAGACCTTCCAGAGACATGGCATTGCAGAATTTTGTCTGCCAGAATTTTAAAATGGCCCGCTCCTACGGCTGGACCATTGCCATCACTGAGGCGGATATAAACTGCAAACTCGCACGCGCAATTTATGGATGGGATATACCGACGGCGGAAGAAAAAGAGTGGGCTGAAGCATTCAGTGTTGGGCTATATGCAAGGGACAGTGCTACCGCGAGCAAATTTGAGCAACATCTTTATTCACTGGATAATGAATTCAAAGGGATGATCATTTCTCCCTTAACACGGACTAAAATCGTACCGGACAGTGTATTGGTATACTGTCTGCCCGCTCAGGCAATGCGGTTTGTTCAGGGTTATCTGTTTATGGAAGGGGGCGTATTGGAATTCAGCGTAGCGGGAAGGGTGGGTTCCTGTCATGAGGGTGTGATTAAAACAATAAAAACTAACAAGCCACAATATGTCACGTTGGGCAATGGAGACCGCATCTGGGGCGGAGCCCAGGATCACGAAGTCATGTTTTCCTGCCCCGGAGAGAAGCTTGATATCCTGATTGAAGGACTCGAGAAGACCCATACTGCAGGTCTGCGATATCCGATACCACAATATATGAATTATCCCCCGGGGTTTCAGGCATCATTTGAAAAGGCGGCCATTGATCGGGCGGGTGGTACTATTGAAAAGAAATAAAAAAAACATAGATCATTCTAAAACTCTGATATTGCACAATCAACGTTTAGGATGCTTGAGATAGCATAATAAAGTTTTATGGTTTTTTCACAAAAATCATTGACACATACTCATATTATTAATAAGATGCTACCAAGTGTAGAATACACTTAAAAATAAATGTTAGAGCATATATTAAGAGAGTATTAAAAAATGTATACATAAGGAAGAAATCGTGGATGAAATCAAGCGAACCGCGAAGGAAAATGGCGGCAAGCCTCTGGGAGAAAAAAGGTTTTTAGACGAAACAGGAATCCGGAGTTGGGATTGGGGGAGATATTGGTCAAAATATGGTGATGCTGTCAAAGCGGCTGGATTTACTCCAAATTTGCCTTGGACAAAATATCCTGAAGGTGTCTTGGAAGAAAAGATGGTTTTTTTAATTCGTAAATTCGGCAAATATCCAGTTATAACTGAAATGCGAATAGAGTATATCAATAATCCAGATTTCCCTTATAATGCTATTAAAAAAAGATGGCGGTATTTTATAAGGGATTTAGTCCGCTACTGTGAGAAAAAGCCAGGTCATGATGATATTTTAGAAATTTGCCAGCCTATTCTTGAAAAATTAGATGAAAAAGAAAAGGATGTTCTTACTAACAATTCGAGTTCGAGCGTAGGAGAAGTATATCTATATAAACGTGGTAAATATTATAAGATAGGTCGCAGCAAAGACCCAGTACGTCGAGGACAAGAGATTAGGATAGAATCACCAGAAACACTAAGATTAATTCACTCTTTTAAAACAGATGACCCAAGCGGTGTGGAAACATATTGGCACAAAAGATTTGAGAACAAGCGTCATAAAGAAACAGAATTCTTCAGTTTAAATTCTCAGGATATCAAAGCTTTCAAGCGGTGGAAAAAGTTATATTGAAATCCCGACCATGTGGAGAAGTCTAACAAATCACTTCAGTGGCTGGCAGCCGCCGCTGATTCTCATCGTTAACAAACCCTCTCTTCACGTCACACTCATCCTTGAAAGACAATACCAGTGGCAACTGATTTAGCAAACCTCTTTCGCATCAAAAAATCTCATATTAAACCAGCTGCGGCAGTGGTTGCCAGGGCGTTTCAGGATAACGCGATCTTTGTCCATTGCATGCCGGAGGCCGATAAGAGAAAGAGGATACTGCACCATCTGTTTCAGTTCCGGATCCGCTGTGGCGTTTTATATGGCGAGGTATACGCCATCTCCTCCAATCTCGAAGGGGTGGCCGTGTGGGTCCCCTCCGAGCACGTCCAGATGACGCTCTGGATGATGCTCAGGGCCGGGGGACTCGCTTTCTATCTCAAGGCGGGCGACACTGTAGCCTCTAAGCTGCATGCGATTGAGGAATATATCCTGTCGTTTCACCGGCGCCTCTTGGATTTTCCGTATTGGCATCTGTCACCCATGGCAGTAGATCCCCCCTTTCAAGGAAGGGGATATGCTACCGCCTTGCTGAAGGCGATGTTTGCCCGAACAGACAAAGAGAACCTGCCGTGCTTTCTGGAAACCCAGAACGAAAGGAGTATGCGCTTCTATAAGCGTTTCGGATTTAGGGTAATTGAGAAGGGGACTATCCCGGGCACCGAGATCCCCCATTGGGCCATGTTAAGGGAACATCGATAGCTTAGTGACTAATGCCTGTCTCTCCAGAGCTGCCTAATCTATTGCGTGGAGGAACATTGCCGCCCTGACCCTGCTTTTGCAACTTTATATTTTTCAATTTCCATGTTATACTTTTCGAGATACAAAACAGGGGGTGGCCACGAGTGCCACGGAGTTACCGTTAAATACAATAATAAAACTAAAAAATAGGTATGTGGAGAAAAAAATGGAAAATAGCTATACCGCTGTCATAAAGCAGGATGATGGCTGGTGGATTGGGTGGATCGAAGAAATACCAGGTGTCAATTGCCAAGAAAAAACCCGCGAGGAATTAATGGAAACCTTAAGGGTGACACTAAAAGAGGCTCTGGAAATGAATAAAAACGAAGCCCTTATAGTTGCCGCATCCGATTATACTGAAGTCGTTTTGAAAATATGAAGAGGAGAGAACTACTTAATCACCTGAAAATAAATGGTTGCGAATTGCTCAGGGAAGGCGGGCGGCACTCATGGTGGTGGAATCCTTCTCTGAACAAAAGGTCATCTGTTCCGAGGCACAGCGAGATACAGGATACATTGGCAAAGAAAATATGTAAGGATTTAGGAATACCTTCACCAAAATAGCATTAAATTTGGCACCGTATCAGCCTGCATCTCCCTACGCCATGCAATCAGGTGAGTTCTCCGTTATACAACTTCACATCCAAAAAATCCTATTCGATCACCACTTGCCTCGCCGCCTTCTTGCCCCCCTCCACATCCACCGTCATCAGGATTACCAGGCCGACGATGAAAAATAAGATTACGGCCAGTATGGAATGTCGGACCGACCCCGTGATAACGGCCACCAGGCCGAAGATGAGGGGACCGAAGATTGAAGAAAACCGATTGGCAATGGCAAAGAAGCCGAAAAACTCCGCCGAATGCCCTACGGGCAGCAGGCTGCTGTAAAGCGAGCGGCTGATGGCCTGGCTTCCCCCCTGGACCAACCCCACGAGAAATCCCAGCACCCAGAACTCCACCGATTTGGTCATGAAGTAGCCGTAGATGACGATGAAGCAGTAGACGGCCAGACAGAGGTAGATGGTCCGCTTCTCCCCGATCCTCTGCGCCAATTTCCCCATAAAGAGGGCTGAGGGGACCCCGATGATCTGAACCATGAGCAGACAGCCGATCAAGGTCGAGACCCCAAACCCCAACTCCTCCCGCCCAAAGATGACCGCCATGACGATCACCGTCTGTACGCCGTCATTGTAGATGAGGAAACTGATGAGGAACTTCAAAAGTTCCGTGAAGCGCCGTATCTTACGAAAGGTATCAGCCAGGGTCTTGAACCCATGGCGGATATAGCGGACGTGCTTGGCTACCTTATCTTTCTTATCCCTCACATATAGGAACGTGGGAATGGCGAAGACCCCCCACCAGATACCCACGGTGAGAAAAGAAAGCCGCGAACCCCAGGCCTGATCGGGGATGCCGAACCACGCGTGCTGCTCGATCATCAAGAGGTTGAGGATCAGCAGGATTCCTCCCCCCAAATACCCGAAGGCAAACCCCTTGCCTGAGACGTACTCCCGCTCCCCTTCGGGTGCGATCTCCGGCAAAAAGGCGTTGTAGAAGACCATTCCTCCGGCAAAACCGATGAGGGCGATAATGAAAAAGAGCGATGCCCGCAGATAGTCCCCATACCCCACCGTGACCAGCAGGGCGGTGAAGACGGCCCCCAGATAGGTATAGAAGATGAGGAACTGCCGCTTGGCCCGGGAGTAATCGGCGATGGCCCCCAGAACCGGGGCGCTCAAGGCCGTGATGACCATGGCGATCGTGATGCTGAAGCTCCACAGGGGGGTGGCAAAGAGGTGAAAGGTGCACCCCAGGAAGGTGATATCCACCCCCTCCTTTGGAACGATGGAGACGACGTAGATGGGGAGCACCGCCGCCAGGATGGTCGTGGCAAAGGCGGAGTTGGCCCAGTCATACATACACCAGCCGAAAATAGTCTTCGTGTGGGCTTTCACAGTGTACCTCCCTTGAAGTGAATGAAATATCTCCTCCCCCTTTTACACGATTTCCGACTCGACATGCAAGCATTCTGATTAAGAATCCTGAGGGGAATAGTTGATATAACGGACGATATATGGTAAACAAGGGGGGAGGAGATACCAGATGACGGGGGTTGATCTCAATTTCGACAAGTTGAACGGTCTGGTCCCGGTGGTGGTTCAGGACTATTCCTCCGGTGAGGTCTTGATGCTGGCCTTTATGAACCGCCAGGCCTGGGAGGAGACCGTGAAGACCCGCAGGGCCACCTACTGGAGCAGATCGCGGAATCAACTGTGGGTAAAGGGTGAGACCTCGGGAAACTTCCAGGAGGTCAAGGAGATCTGCGTGGACTGTGATGAGGACACCGTCCTCCTCAAGGTGATACAGAAGGGAGGGGCCGCCTGTCATATGGGCTTTCGGAGCTGTTTCTATCGCAGGCTGGAGGGGGATGAACTGAAGGAAGTAGGTGAACGGATCTTTGATCCACAGGAGGTGTACCGGTGAAGCTCTTAAAACTGGGGATACCCAAGGGGAGCCTGGAGAAGGCCACCATCGAGCTCTTTCGCCGTTCGGGCTGGAAGATCACCGTGGACTCCCGGAGCTATTTCCCCGCCATTGACGACCCCCAGATCAGCTGCACCCTGGTGCGGGCCCAGGAGATGTCCCGTTTTGTGGAGATGGGTGCCCTCGACGTGGGCCTCACCGGCAAGGACTGGATTTTAGAGAATGAATCGGATGTGGTGGCGGTGCAGGATCTGGTCTATTCCAAGGCCACCCAGCGGCCCGCCCGGTGGGTGCTGGTGGTAGCGGAGACCTCTCCGGTCAAGCGTATTGAGGACCTCAAAGGGAAAAAGGTCTTCACCGAGTTGGTGAACTTTACCCGCCGGTACTTCGCCGACAAGGGTGTCCAGGTCGATGTGGAGTTTTCCTGGGGGGCAACCGAGGCCAAGGTAGTGGAGGGGCTGGCCGACGCCATCGTGGAGGTGACGGAGACCGGAAGTACCATCAGGGCCAACGGCCTCAGGATCGTCGAGGAATTAACGACCACCTACCCCCAACTCATTGCGAACAAGAAGGCGTGGAAGGACCCCTGGAAAAAAGAGAAGATAGAACAGATCGGCAAGCTCCTCAAGGGTGCCCTGGACGCCGAGGGAATGGTCGGCCTGAAGATGAACGTCCCCAAAGAACGCCTTGAAGAGGTAATGAAGGTCCTACCCAGCATCACCGCCCCTACGGTGGCCAACCTCTACGGCCAGGAATGGATCTCGGTGGAGACGGTGATGTCAGAGCAAGAGGCGAGAGAACTCATCCCCCAGTTGCTCAAGAAGGGGGCGGTGGGGATCATCGAATACCCCCTCAACAAGATCATCTAGCCCTTCTTCTTCAAGACCACAAAGAGGGTGTGATAGTTATTGGCCTTCACCCGGACGGTGAGCAGAAGGGTCTTTTCCTTAGTATAAAGCTCGATATTGTTGCGAAAATCAGCCATATCCTTGATCGGGTTGTTGTCCACTTCAATGATCACATCCCCCGCTTGCAAATTCCCTTCCTGGGCAGGGGACCCCGGTTCCACCGAGGTAATCACCACCCCTGCATCGTCGGGAAGCCCCAGCTGATCGGCCAGCGCTCGGTTAATATCCTGGACCCTGAGGCCCCATCGATCTGTCTCCTCAGGCTTGGCTGTGGCGGCTGCGACCTGCTTCTCTGGAACCTCCGTGATGGTGGCCCACAAGGTCTTTTGCTTCTTGTTGCGCAAGACGGTAATCTTTACCTTTTTGCCCGCCGGGGTATTGCCCACCATCTTGGTGAGTTGATATCGTCCTTCCACCTGCTGTCCGTCGTAATCCAGGATAACATCCCCCTTTTTCAATCCTCCCTTCTCGGCAGGGGAGTCAGGAATCACGTCGGAGATCAACACCCCCTGGGCTTCCTTCAGGCCGAAGGAGCTCGCCAGCTCCGGGGTCAGATCCTGAATATAGACCCCGAGGTAACCATAGACCACCTTCCCTTTTTTGAGCTGGGGGAGCAACCTTTTGGCCATATTGACGGGGATGGCAAACCCGATCCCCTGTCCGCCGGCCACAATGGCGGTGTTGATCCCCACCACCTCTCCGTTGAGGTTAAAGAGGGGGCCACCACTGTTGCCCGGGTTGATGGAGGCATCGGTCTGGAGAAAGTCATCGTAGGGGCCGGCACCGATCACCCTCCCCTTGGCGCTGATGATCCCCGTCGTAACGGTCTGCTCCAGACCAAAGGGGTTCCCAATGGCGACCACCCACTCACCTACCTCCAGCGTGTCCGAATCTCCCATATGGACCACCGGCAGATCCCCGGCGGCCTTGATCTTGATCAGGGCCAGATCCGTCTTGGGGTCTGTCCCTATGACCTTGGCGTCGTATTCCTTTTTGTTCGAGAGCTTGACCGTAATCTCCTCCGCCTTCTCGATCACGTGGCAATTGGTGAGGATATAACCCTCCTTATCGATGATGAAACCAGATCCCAGACTCTTCTGCCTGAATTCCCTCGGCTGGTCTCCGAAGAACCGCTTGAAGAGCTCATCGCCGAAGAAATCGGGAAAGTCCCGCCCCCGGAAGAAATCGTCCATGGGGCTGCGCACCAACTTGGTGGTTCTGATGTTGACCACGGTGGGTTTTAGCTCCTTGACCAACCCGGTTAAGGAAGGAAATCCAGTAACCCTTTGAGGAGCCGCCTCTGTGCCCACGGAAAGTGAGGAAACAATGGTCAGAGAGGTGACCAGGGCCACCACGAGCATCATCTTAAGAAAAGGCCTCATGTTCGTCTCCTTAATCTTTATTCGTTTTATTATTGTAGATAAATTACTATAAGGAAGCAAGGGGGTAAACCATCAATTGCGGTTGAGATAAGGATCCTTTCTCTCTTGCCTCTTACCAGTTATATATTCTCGCCAGGAGATCTCTTTGACAAACTTGACACCCCCGCCGAACGCCTTCTTCTTCACGCGAGGGATATGGAGGGATTTGGCATGGACGCAGAAGATATTATCACCCTCAAAATACCGCACCATCTCGTAACTCTTCCCCGCCCCGACATGACCACCTTCCATCACCAACTTATAATACATCCTCTTCCTCGGCCTCTCTTTTTGACGTCATTATAACCGAGGAAGATTAAAACCCGATTAACACAAGATTAAATTTTTTTAATCTTTCAGGGGGAGGGTCACCGTAAAGGTGCTCCCCTTTCCCACCTTACTCGCCACTGCAATCTGGCCCTCATGGGCATGGGCAACCCACTGGCAGATGCTCAATCCCAGCCCCGTCCCTCCTGTGTCACGAGACCTCGCCGTATCCACCCGGAAGAAACGATCGAAGACCCGCTTCAGGTCCTTCTTGGCTATCCCCACACCCGTATCGGAGACAAAGATCCTGACCACCCCCTGGTCGCGGTCCCCCTCCACCTTCAACTCCACCTCACCGCCAGAGGGGGTATATTTCAACCCGTTCTCCGTTAAATTCAAGATGAGCTGCCGCAAAAACAAGGGGTCCCCCTCCACCTTCGTGAAGCCGTCGTCCATGAACTTCAGCTGAATCCCCTTCTCCCGGGCCAGAATCTGGAGATCCTCCCACACCTCACGGGCCAGCGGGGATAGCTCAATCTCCTCCCGCTCCATGGCGAGCTCCCCCATGTCCGCACGGGAGAGGGTGAGCAGGTCTTCGACAATACGGGACATGCGGCTTGTCTCCTCCAGGTTGCTGTTCAGTATCCTCTGATATTCCTTCAGGGTCCTTTTCTTCTTCAGCCCTACCTCCACCTCACCCCTGAGGATGGTCAACGGCGTCTTGAGTTCATGGGAGGCGTCGGCGGTGAAGCGCTTGACTCGGCGAAAAGATTCTTCCAACTTGGCAATCATCTCGTTGAAGGTCGAGGCCAGCCTCCCGAGTTCATCATTCACCCGCTTTATCCTGATTCGCTGGCTGAGGTCGCCGGAGCCGATCCGGCGGGCGATCTGGGTGATCTCGTCTACCGGCCGCAGGGCCTTATTGGCCAAAAAGAGCCCCCCAGCGCTGGTGACCAACAGGGCGGCCGGGACGGCAATGAGCAGAATGAGGAGGAGCTGGTGCAGGGCCTCCTCCACGCCTTCCAGGGAACTGCCCACCTGGATGATCCCCACCATCCTCTCGTTCGCTGTGATGGGCATGGTCACCAGCCGTAGGGGATATTTCTCCATGACCTGAACGGTCTCGAAGGTCGTCTTGCCTTTGGACGCAGCCGTCAACGTCTGGACGCTGATGGGGATTTTAACATTCCTCAGGTTGGTCGAACTGTCACCGACCCTGCCCGATTCGTCCAATATCTGAACAAACCTCCCCAAGGGCCTGACCCCGAAACGCTCCGTCATGATCCGGTCGAGATCTGCGATGCTGGGACCAGCCCCAAAGGAGCTGTTCGCAGAGGAGGCGGCGATCTCCGCCATGGTCTTTATCTTGTTGTCCACCCCTTTATAGAGGCTATCGGCGAGGGTAAAATACAGGAAGAAACTAAAAGCCGAAAGGATAATCACCAGGATCACCACATACCAGAGCGTCAGTTTGAATTTTATGGTCTTAAACAATATCATTCCCTATCCTCTAACATATACCCCACCCCTCTGATGGTGTGAATCAACCCCTGCGAGGAGTTCAGATCGATCTTTTTGCGCAGGTGATTGACATAGACATCAATGACGTTGGTCATGGGGTCAAAGTGATAGTCCCACACATGTTCTGATATCATGGTCCTGGTCACCACCCGGTTGGCATGGCGCATCAGGTATTCGAGGAGGGCATATTCCTTGGCCGTGAGCTCGACCTCCTGACCCCCCCGGCTCACCGTGTGGGTCACCGGGTCCAAGGTCAAATCGGCCACCCGTAACTCCCCTGCGGGCTCCCGTTCTTTCCTCCTGAGCAAGGCCCTCACCCTGGCGAGCAGCTCGGCGAAGGCAAAGGGTTTGGTTAGATAGTCATCACCCCCGGCGTCGAGCCCCTTGATGACATCCTCCACGGAATCCTTGGCCGTCAGCATCAAGACGGGGAGGGTCAACCCCTTATCCCGCACCCCCTTCAACACCTCCAGGCCGTCTATCTTGGGGAGCATGATGTCCAAGAGCATGAGGTCGTAATCGTTGGCTTCTACCATGAAGAGGCCCTCTTCTCCGTCGTAGGCGCAGTCTACGGCATAGTACTCCTCTTCCAGCCCCTTTTTGAGAAAGCTGGCCACCTTTTTCTCGTCCTCTACTACCAAGATACGCATAACCGGAATCCTACCACAACTATAAACGGCTCAAAGGCCCTTAATACCTGGTTTGTTCTCGCATACCTTCCCGTCTCCTTTCTGACGTCAGGCGGTTCAGACGGGCCTCCTTCCCCACACCCCCAGCGCAGAGGCGCATGTCCTCTATGGATGCAGATGAGTACAATGTAAATTATTATTATGCCCATCACCCAAAAATGCAAGGGGTTTTTGGGAGGGAAAACCCTTGCCTTGGGCGGATAGTTCATGATATGAATTAAGCCTCGCAAAAACAAGGAGATATAAAGGTCAAGAAGATGGTTGAAATAAGCTTGGAGATGAAAGAGGAGCGTAATCACCTCCTCAGGGAATCGGTAAAAAAAATCTCCTCCACCAAGGTAGCCAAGAGAGCGGCGGAGATAGATCAGGCCAGTGTTTTTCCGTGGGACATGGCGGAACTGTTCGCCCAGCAGGGGTACCTCTCGGTGATGCTGCCGGAGAGCTACGGCGGGATGGATGGGGATATCACCGCCTACTGTATCATCACAGAGGAGATCGCCCATGCCTGTGGATCCAGTTCTCTCATGACGCTTGTCCATGGTGTCGGGCTCATGCCCGTGATGATCGCCGGCAATGAAGAACAAAAGAAGAGGTTCTACGAACGGGTGACAAAAGACCGTGCCCTGGCCGCGTTTGCCCTGACGGAGCCGGAGGCAGGCTCCGATGCCGCCTCCCTCAAGACCACCGCGGAACTGGAAGGGGATTACTACCTCTTGAACGGAAGGAAGTGCATGGTGACCAACGGAGGGGCGGCTGACCTCTATGCCGTCTTTGTCACCACCAGACCGGGGGAGAGGAACAAGGGGATCTCTGTCTTCATGGTGGAGAAGGACACCACCGGCTTCACCATCGGCAAGAGGGAAGAAAAAATGGGTATGCATGGTTCCGACACCACCGATCTCATCTTTGAAAACGCCGTGGTCCCCACAGAGAACCTCTTGGGAAAGGAGGGATCTGGATGGGAGGTCGCCATGATGTGCCTCAATCTCTCCCGGCCCGCCATCGGTGCCCTGGCGTTGGGTATCGCCCAGGGGGCCCTGGATTTCGCCCTGGACTACACCACCAAGAGGGTGCAATTCGGACAAAAACTGGCCGATTTCCAAGGGGTGCAATTCATGCTGGCAGATATGGCCATGCAGCTCGAGGCGGCGCGAGCCCTGATCTATAAAGCAGCAGGCCTCCTGGACCAAAAGGTCTATGAGAGAGATAAGATGTCCGCCCTCGGGGTGGACAAACTCTCGGCCATGGCCAAGTGTTTTGCCACTGATGCGGCCATGCAGGTGACCGCCGATGCCGTACAGCTCCTGGGCGGCTATGGATATCTCAAAGACTACCCCGTTGAGCGGATGATGCGGGATGCCAAGGTCACCCAGATCTTTGAGGGGAGCAATCAGATCCAGCGGGTGATCATCGCCAGAAACCTCTTGAGACAGCTCTAGGCAAAGGACGGTGTCTCTCAGGGGGCGGGTCTATCCCAAACGGTGTTGTTGAACTTTGCGAAATTCCGCGAAACGCGGGGCAGATGGGCGTTTTTCAGCAGCCTGTGCTGGTCTGCCGCAGGTATATATCACTACGAGAGAATCTCATGAGGCCCAGAGTTCCATGAGCAGAGATGAGGGGTCCTAACCACTCCTTGCTAACGGAATACCCCTTGCAATCTCTACGGGAAGGAGGGTTGCAAAGAGATGCATCTCTATGACGTGAACTTCCAATCGGTGGTCTCCCCCTATCGGGGCGATCTGATCTTACCCTTTCGGGAGGTCACCGTACGCAAGCTCCATAAGATACCGAGAGAAATCAAGGTAGAGGGCGAGATCACGTGTCACCGCCTGCGGGAGTTTGTCGCCTCGAATGTGGGAAACGCAATCTTCTTCACTCACCTGGGGCCCGTGGACAGAGAAAAGGGAACCCTCTCCGTCGATGCCCTCATCATCTTCACCTTTATCCTCCTGGAGATGAAGGAGGAGGATTTCTTCCACAAGACCTCTGCGGAAGAGTTCGTTATCGATCAAAGCTTCTTGGACCTGGCCACCACCAGTGGTATAAAGCTCGCCCAATTTGAGGAATTCGACCACTTCCTGGTTCAGCGGACAGACGAAAAGAAAGTCCCCAAAGTGATCACGGGGCACTACCATTACCTTAAAGGCCCCCTCTTCCTGCGCATCCGGTGACGATCCCCTCGGGACCGAAAGGTCTCACATACCCCTTTCTCCCCCTCACCCTCGCTCTCATCGCCGGGATCCTGATTGGCGAGCATATCCCCCTCATCATCTCCCTGATAGCCTTGTGCCTACTGCTTTCCCCCTGCCTTCTCCTCTACCGCCGACGGGTAACCATTGCACAGCTCCTTGTCGTGGCCACGCTAATCGCCCTGGGGGCCTTCATCATTCACCTGAGGATGCTCCCCGCCATCCCTCCTCACCACATCTCGAAGATCCCCGACAGGCACACCGTGGTGCTGACAGGCACCATCTATCGCCCCCCGCAGACAAAGGAGGGGAAGACCGTCGTGTATCTCATGGCCGAGGAGATCTCCCGCGGAGATACCATTACCCCTGTCACGGGAAAGGTGAGGATCACCTTCAGAGATCCGGCTGTGCCGGTGCGGTATGGCTACCGCCTGCGCCTCAAGGCCAAGCTCTATCGCCCCCGCAATTTTCACAATCCCGGGGCGTTCGACTACGAGGGATATCTGCGGCGCAAGGGGGTCTTGATCACGGGCTATGTGCGCGATGGGAAGCAGATTCAGATCTTAAGCAGGGAGGGAGGAAACTCCCTGGTTCGGCGGTTTGATGGCTGGCGGGAGGGGATAGAGGCCTTTATCGATGCGAACACCTCCCCTCCGGGGAGGGGAATGCTCAAGGCCCTGCTCATCGGCGAGCGGGGGGAGATCCCCAATGAGGTCAGGGAGGCCTTTATCGCTGCCGGAGCGGTCCACATCCTCGCCATCTCCGGCCTGCACCTGGGTATCATCGTCACCCTCATCTTCTTTTCAACCAAGGGGATGCTCAAATTATCGGAGCGCGTCCTCCTGCGGTATGATATTCGCAAGGTCGCCGCCCTGGCCACCTTTCCCCCGCTGCTCGCCTATATACTCATCACCGGATTTCCCATCTCCACCATTCGGGCGGGGATCATGGCCTCCTGCTTTCTGGCCTCCATCCTCATAGACAGATATCGGAACCCCCTCAACACCCTGGCCTTCGCCGCCTTCATCATCCTCCTGGCCTCCCCGACCGCACTCTGGGACCCCTCATTCCAACTCTCCTTCTCCTCCGTGCTGGGCATCATCGTGCTCACCCCTCCTCTCTATCGCCTCCTCTATCCCCAGGACCCCTTGACCCTCTTAACTCCTCAGAAAGGTAGCAAGTTCAAGAGGGGAATCGCCTTATCTTTCATTGCCTCCTTTGCCGCTATTGTGGTCACCTCACCCATAGTTGCCTTCCACTTTCACCGCGTCTCAACCATGGGGCTTGCCTCCAATGCCGTCATCATCCCCATCGTCGGGTTGGGGGTCCTCCCCCTGGGGCTCCTCAGTCTCCCCCTGATCCCCCTCTTCCCGTCAGGCTCGGCCCTCTTGGCCCAGACCGCCGCCGCCCTTGCCCACGGGGGGATCAGGGCCATGGAAATGATCTCCTCCCTACCCTTTGCCGTCGGCTATTTGCCGGGACCCACAACGCTGGAGATGATTCTCTTCTACGCCTTTATCACATCCCTCCTCTGGCTCAAGCGGCCTCCCCTTAAAAAGGCGGCCCTGGTCCTCATACTGGCGCTCGCGTTGCTCGACCTCTCCTATTGGGGACTCAGGGGTTACGCGGCGAACGAACTCAGAGCGACTTTTCTCGATGTCGGGCAGGGAGATTGTACACTCGTGGAATTCCCCCACGGTAAGCGGATGTTGATTGATGGAGGCGGCTTGTACGGGGATTTCGACGTGGGAGAAAATGTCGTAGCCCCCTTCCTCTGGAAGAGGCGCATCCTGCAAGTGGATTATCTGATGGTATCCCATCCCGAGCCCGATCACTATAAGGGCCTTCTCTTCATCGCCCAACACTTCCGCCCCCGTGAGTTTTGGCACAGTGGGCTGACAAGTAATGCCTCCAGCTATAGAGAGCTCCTCACGGTTATTCAAAAGAAGGGGGTCAGGATGGTGCGGGTAAAGGATGGGTTCACCCGATCCATTGGCAAAGTGCGACTTGAGGCCCTCCACCCCGTCGAGGGATGGATTGCCGGAGGATCACACAAAAGGGGTTGGGTCAACAACAACTCCCTGGTGCTGCGGATGGCGTTCGGTGACCATACCTTCCTGTTCACCGGCGACATCGAAGGTGAGGCGGAAATGAGGCTCCTCAATGCCGGCAAGGACTTACGGGCCCAGGTGCTCAAGGTCCCCCATCACGGGAGTAAGACCTCAAGCACGTATTCATTCGTCAAGGAGGTCTCCCCCCGGTATGCCGTCTTTCCCTTGGGCTATAAAAACATATTCCACTTCCCGAGCAAGAAGGTGGTAAGCAGGTATGAAAGTCACGGCTGCCAAATCCTCAGGACCGACCTGGACGGGGCCATTACCGTAACCAGCGATGGAAAGAAATTACAGGTAAAGACGTATCAGGGGGCTATGAAGCCCCCTGCAGGGGATACTTCCGCCCGTTGAGGAGGATGAAGTACTCGTCCGTATCCTCTGCATGTTGGGCGTGTTGGGCCACCTGGTAAAAGGGGAGGCGCAAAAACCTGGCGGGAAACCTTCCTTCCTTGACCAGACAGTAGGGAACATTCCCCTCGGCGATGCGAAAGGTATTCAAATCCAATCGCTCCTGGCTGCCGTCGTTGAGCCGGATCCAAAAGGCCTCTTCACTATCCTTGACCAACTCGGCCCCCTGCACTAAAAACACCGTATCCTCCACCTCCAGGCGTGCCCGCTCTCCGTCGATCTCCAGATAATACCCATCCTCGTCGAGGTGGAGCGACTCATAAAAGAGGGAGAGGATCTCCTTGCGGATGATCTCAGCCCCCTGGAAGTACCATTTTCCGTCCTTTTCCACTCGGATGGCAGGAGACCCCATATCTTCTTTTTCTTGTAAACCAAAATCCTTCAGCAACGTTACCCTTTTCGTTTCAAACAAATCTTTAGCTTTTTGTAACCAGTCTATCAAGTTGTGTTAGAAGCAACATTTCCTTCTTGCTCAGAATTGCCAAAAATAAAAACATAGTACGTATTTCTATTGTTGGTTATTCCAATTTTGCATAACCAGCAGGTATATTGACCAAAGCATCATCAATAGGGCCTTCTCTAATATTCTGGAATTCTACAACGACATCTTCGTTTTGCCAGTGATATATAGCCTTAATAAAATGATTGAGTTTTTTAGAGATCCATACTTCTATCGCCTTTCTTCGAAAATTTTGCGCTTTTTGTTCAGGACCAAGGTAATAGGCATATTTATCGCAATCATAATCATTAACCGTCTCTTTAGCTTCATATTTTCTTTCTGCTTTTAATATCTTTGGTATCATTTCCAAGAACAAAATTGGATCCCAGGTTGAGGCTTTTTCCTTTTCAATTTCCCGATATTCTTTGGTGCGATGATACACTGCCCACACTACACCTGAATTCCGATCTACGATGAGTGGAGGTGTGTGACTATCGAGTTTCTTTAAAGAGTATTTATGATCCTTAACATAAACTTTGTATGAGGGTTCAGCAGTTTCAACACGACTGCTAGTTACTATGATTGCAGAAAACTGGGCAGCCAGAGCCGAACTACAGCAGAAAACAAATGTCTGTATTATACTAATGAATATAACTATCCAGCTAAAGTAATAAATCTTTTTCATTATTTCTCCTTCTGTTTTTCCTTCCTTATCTGTCCAAATAGCATATATTTATCATACATGTTTATGTTTTACTTTTCATGCACCCGTAACAGAAACGATCTATTTGTTCACAGACATCAGCCCTTCTTATCATGTTTAGGCCTCCACCCTAATTTCCACTTTTTCAACGGCACCATATACGCCGGATGGCCATTGTCGCCAAACCAGGAGTCTACAACAAATTTTTCTTTCGTCTGTTTATCTACCACAACGTTGGCCATATGCGGCCAGCCCATCAGCACAAAACCACGTATGGTGGGCCGGTAGATATCATGGTAGGTGATCAGTCCATCATTTTCCATCATGGTCAGATACGTCAGAGTATTGACCGCTTCATCTTCGCAATCCATCTGATTTTTACGAACCGTCCCCTGAAAACTCCCCCCGATATCCACATCAGTCCCGGTAAGCGGCCCAACCATGGATTCCAGTTCCCCGATTGCACGGGCAATACACGCGCGTTCCGTGGCCCCATCTGAAGGCCTCGGTGCAAAAACGGTGCGGATGCGCTCCCATTGCGCCGGATTCAACTGAACCTGGGCCGACTTTCGACAGCCATAAGAATAGCAGATCTTAAAGTTGGAGAAATGGGGATCTATAATGTCATACTGTTCGAGATAACGGCGAACACCCTCTTGCGGGGTGGCGCATGCCGTCAATACCAGTGCGGCAATCGCAAGGGCAACAATCCTGCACATCATCTCAAGAGCGAACTCACAATCACGCCGATCATTGTGATGCCGCTGCCACCTTCAGCCCAAAGCCTATAAAAACGCATCCGCAGACCTTGCGTGCAACCGACCGCAGCGTTCCATTTTGCTGAAATGCCACGGCAAGTTTAGATGAGGCACGGATGAGAAAAGCGAGATATACAGCGCTTATGGTCATGAATACCAAGGTCATGACCGCGTAGGCAACAACGAGACCATTTTCAGCCGACCTGATGAACACGGGAAAGAACGCCATAAAGAAGATTACCGCCTTGGGATTAAGCAGGGTTATGGAAACTGCCTGCCTGAAGGGCAGGCTATGGCCCTGCGCGGCATCTGAGCCCTTTTTGGCCCTTGCGAAGATCGATTGGAGACCCAGGAAGATCAAATAACCGGCCCCAGCGAGACGGATGACGTGGAACAGGAATGGGTGAGCAAGAAAAAGGGCGGACACACCAAGGAGGGAGAGTAAGATCAAACACGCATCGCCGACCATGATGCCCAGCATGGCCGTAAGGCCTGCTCGGGCACGTGCGGTGACCGCAGTCTTTGCCACGAACACCGAGCCGGGTCCAGGTGCAAGTACAACGGCCACGGAAGCAATACCAAACCCTATCCAGTCAACACTGACCATTCATTTATCCTTTTGATCGAACTCATTATTATGTGGATACAAGCAAACGGTAATCTAATAGCCCCTACCTATCATAGGTGTTAATAAACGTCAATTAAAGTTTGCTGTTTTTGCTGGAAAAAGTCTGACCAAAAGAAAAATACAAAAACCAAAAAAACTGTTATACTCTACTTGATGTTAACTTATAAGTAAAATTCTAGGAGTTGAACAATGGAGCAGAATAATACTACGGTGCCCGGCGCATTAGACAACATAACAATATTGGATTTGTCTATACAGATCCCTGGCCCCTATGGTTCCATGATCCTTGCAGACCTGGGCGCGGAGGTCATAAAGATCGAACAGCCCGGCGTCGGCGATTTTGCCCGTCTGCTTCCATCACTTTTCAACGGCATTAACCGGAACAAGAAAAGTATGATCCTGGATTTAAAATCCCCCAAGGGGAAGGCCATAGTGTATAAACTTGCCGAGCATGCAGATATAGCGTTGGAAGGCTTCCGCCCCGGCGTAGCCAAAAAGCTCGGTATCGATTATGAAACGCTCAAAGGGATTAATCCGAAGATCATATACTGCTCGATCACAGGATACGGGCAGAACGGTCCTTATAAAAACATATCCGGCCATGACTTAAACTATCAGGCGATTTCCGGTTTATTGAGTCTCACGGAGAACCTTACGGCAAACGCCGATCTCTCCGGCATACCCTTGGCGGATATAGCAGGCGGCATGTTTGCGGCCATATCCATCTTAACGGCAATAATAAATCGCGAAAAGACCGGCACGGGGCAATATATTGACGTCTCCATGACTGCCGGTGTGTTTTCATGGGCAAGCACTTCTCTGCTGGCGGGTTTTAAAGAGCTGAACAATGCGGAATCGCTCTACATCCCCCACTATGGGATCTTTAAGACCAAGGATGATAAGTTTATAACGCTTGGCATTATTCACGAGGAGCATTTTTGGCAAAACCTGTGCGCGGTGATAGATCTCGGCACAATGAAAAACCTGAACCTCATGGAGAGGATCGCGCGGCGGGATGAGGTATTGAGCGCCCTGCAAACGGCCTTCATGACCAAAACAAGAGAGGAATGGATCTCATTATTAAACAAAGCAGATGTCCCCTGCAGCCCTGTGCTGACCATTGAAGAAAGTTTTTCCGATCCGCAGATAAGGCACCAGAATATGGTATTTGAGCAGGAACATCCCCTTGAAGGCACAATCAAGCAGCGGGCCTTTCCTGCCAGGTTTTCCGATACGCAGTTGAAAAAGGACATGCCCCCGCCTGTATACGGACAACACACAGACGAGATACTGAGAGATCTAGGTTATGCACAGGATGATATCAGGAAATTGAGAGAGAAAAAGGTCGTTGCCTAGAGCGTTAGATATAGTATCTATATGTTTGTTAATATGACGCGCGGGCGTTTTTTCGGCATCCTTGTCCACGCCGATATTACATGCCATTCCGTACTAATATATCAAAGCCATGGATAGCATTTCTCACGGTGTTTTGCCCAAGAGTCTATTCCAAACTCTTTTATTTTTCGTAAATTTTCCACGGGAGCATCACCATGAATTGGTTTAAGAAAGTCTAATTTATTACAGAACTCAAAGTCACTGCATTCCCAACAACCTTCATAGAATTTTTCCTTTATGCATTTAATAATTTCGCATGAACCACCACAGCCATCACCACCCAACCTGCATGGTGTCTCGCATTTAAGCTCTGAAATTGCTTGTAATAAAGAGATCAGCAAACCATAATCTTTAAATTCCTTTATATGATTTCTTTTTACCTTTGCATATTCTGAAAAACGTTGGCTGTCAAGTTCACTTAATAAATGATTCGCCAAATCAAATGATTTGGATTGATATCGAATGCAATCTCCACAATATAATCCGCAATAAGCCGTGAGGTCTTTTTCTTTCATTTCTTCTCGCCTATAACTTATTTAGGAGAAATTGAGGATATCCCCTTTTCTCCTGGAAATAACGGTATTATAAATCCCGCAGAAGTTTCGTTATGCCAGGGGTGCCAAAGGTTGCCTCGAATGTTGGATCTCTTTTTTCATCAACAAATGTAAATCCGCTTTTCTCATAGGCACGCCTGGCAGGTGTATTATTAATGAGAACCCCTATCTGCGCACGGTTATACCCACTCTCCCTGCCTCTGTTAAGCACGTCATCAAGTAACCTGTTCACCACACCCTTCCTTCTATGCTCCGGGCGGGCTGCGACACTCTCAACGATCCACGCCCCTTCTGTATCATCAGGCATACAGGTCATCCAGGGGAGATAACGCTCGACAGCGGCCTTTTGATCGTCCGCAGACCACCCTAACTTCTGGAACACCTCCGGAAGGGCCTGCATGAATGCCTTCATGCCTAACACCTTTGGATCATAGCCACTTAACGCACCCATCTGTTGTCCATCATTTTCTGCCACAATAAACGTAGAATAATGAAACAAATGAGGTTTTTGCGTCACGGCAATGAGACTAAGAAAAGAGAGACAATCTTGCTCTGTCCCCCCTACATAATGGTCCCAAATCCCATACTGAAGATGCGACCGTGCTGCAGTAAGCATTACCCACGCAAGAAATGGTACATCATCTGTCCTGGCTGATCGAATATCAATATTCATCGTTCTCCTTAACTTATTTATGAGATGGATTTATGCAGCCGGTAATGTAATAACTCGATGGCTCACCCCTTCATCTTTGCCAGTTCTTTGGACCGCTGGGTGGCGGAGGCCACAGCCTCCATCACGGCCCCCCTGAACCCCTTGGCCTCCAGCGAGGCGATCCCCGCTATGGTCGTCCCCCCGGGGGAGGATACCTTGTCCTTGAGATGGGCGGGGTGCTCACCCTGCTCCGAGAGGAGCCGGGCAGTACCCAGGACCGTCTGGATCGCCATCTCCAGGGCCGCCTTTCTCGGCAGACCCATGCGCACCCCTCCATCTGCGAGGGCCTCGATGAAGAGGCAGACATAGGCAGGCCCGCTGCCGCTCATGCCGGTCACGGCGTCCATGAGCGCCTCCGGGATGATTACTGTCTTGCCCAGGGCGTTGAATATCTCCTGGGCTACTTTTAAATCTTCTTCTGTTGCCTCCCCCCCTGCAGAGAGGGCGGTGGCGGACTCCAACGCCAGGGCGGCGATATTGGGCATCGCCCTGACGAGGCGCGCGTCCTTTGCCAGGACAGAAGTAATGGTCCCGAGGGATGCCCCGGCGGCGATGGAGATAAGGAGTGTCGCGGAATCCAGGTCAGGGGCGATCTCCTGAAGGACCCCCTGCAATTCCTGGGGCTTGATCGCGAGGATGACAACCTCAACCTGGGAGGCGAGCTTGCGATTATCCGAAACGACTTCAACGCCGTAGTCCTTCTTGATGGACGCACGTCTGTCGGAACGGACCTCACTGACGGCGATCTTCTTCGCCATCCCCTTGTGGTGGAGGCCCCGCAGGATGGCCTCCCCCATATTACCGACGCCGATGATCCCAATCTTTTTCTTCAGCATCTCCAGCTCCTTTGTATTAATTGTAATACGGTTTGTTCACCCCCGTCCTGCTCCTTAAATTGCGAGTCTGAGGAAAGCAGGATGTGTCGTTATACGACACCCCATCAATAAAAATATCCGAATGGTAGGGGGTCGCAACGCGACACAGGATTCACCTGCATTTCTACAGGATTGCAAACGCATCAAGACGGAAGTACTGAGAGATCGTGCTGCCGTGGACTATCTTAATTACGTAATAAAATAAATGGTGGAGATGGGGGGATTCGAACCCCCGACCCTCACGTTGCGAACGTGATGCTCTCCCAACTGAGCTACATCCCCACACTATACCCCGTTATGCCTTCTTGTTCTCGAGCATCTCCCTAATTACCCTTTTGAGATCGCTTAAATCCGAGCTCTTCACTACATAGGCGTCAGAGGCCCACGTGGTAAGGTCACTCTTATATTCCCCATAGGCGGTGCAGATGATTACCGGTAAATTCTTGTCGTGCTCCCGTATCCGCTCCAGGACCTCCAATCCCCCCATGCCGCGCATCTTGAGGTCGAGGGTGACCAGGTCCGGTTTTGATTTGCCCAGCTTCTCGAGGGCCTCCTCACCTCCCCGAGCAAGCTCCACCTCATACCCCTCCTCCTGTAACACCTCTTTGTAGAGGAGACGAATATCTTCGTCGTCATCGACCACCAAAATGCGTTTCATAACCCCTTCTGAGAATCCTCTCTCACCCCTGATGCATTACAATACCATTCCCCACACAAGGATTCAAGGATTCGAGGGTGCAACGATGTGGCTTGTACCGTTACCGCCGTCCACATGATAAAAAGCCTTGAAATAATAGCCAATTTTAGGGGTCTTGTCTACCGTAAAATCCCCGCTTACGTAAGAACGCCTCCAACTCGGGGGGAACTAATCCCCTCACCGACCTCCCCTCCGCCAACTGCCGGCGGACCTCAGAGGAAGAAATCCAGGCCTGTTCAGCGGGAAGTCTGAGGGGTGATACCTGCGCGGCAAAGGATTGGTTCTCCTTATGCCTGAAGAGCTTTGTGAGATCTCGCTCGTCGGACGCACCTCGATTGGCTACCAAAAACCGGGCCTGAGAGAAGAGCGAGCGCAGGGCCTCTTCTCTTGCTTCATAGTATGTGGGGTCGAGGACCCTCACGATGGTGTCATACCCCACGATGAAATAGATCTGCGTATCCTGCGGGTAGACCTTTCGCAAGGCCTCGACCTTCTCCAGGAACAGACCCCGGTTGGAGATCCCCAGCGAAATCCGGGGGTCTGCACCGAAGAGGGCCAGGAGCATGAGAAGCCTGTCCTCCAACGTGGCATGGACAAGCTCCTTGTCCATGGCCTGCTGGTCCTGGACCAGCAGGATCTCGTCAAAGACGACGGCCTCCCCCGCTTCCCTGACCAGGGCCTGATGAGCTGCGGTAGGGGGATTAAAGGAGGCGGGCAGGACACCGAGTACGCCCTCTTGTTTATCACTGATCCCCACCGTGGCCCCCTTTACTATCTGGATGAGAGGAGTCTCTTCCCGCGCAAGGGAGCGCAACGCCCCGTGCAGGTATTCCCGGGTGCGGGGATCGTTAGCGTCGCTGGGTTTCTGTTTCGACATGGGAGGTATTTCGCTGGAAGCGGGGCTAGCCATTCCAGGGCCTCAAAGACCTTGTGTTGTTTGACTGCCCCCGTATATCACGTGTCGATCTCTCTGCCGGCACGCTCGTTGACCGTACACAGAGGGTCGCCGGGTTTCCAAGTACCGCCCCGCAACGGCTGAAAACAGGCGTTGCAGGAAGTACAGGGAATAATCGCTTCGGTCCTGCCTTCCCAAGCCTTGTTCGGCCAGGCGGGATCGGTTACCAACTGCCGGCCGATGCCGACGATGTCGGCCCTTCCACCTGCCACGATGGATTCAGCCACCTCCGGGCGATTAATCCGCCCCACTGCCATTACGGGGACGGAGACGGCCCTTTTTATGGCCTCAGCCAAATAGACAAAGGTGCCCATCTTGGCCCTCTTGGTGGGTGAGGCCGCGCGACCGGTCGGAAGACCGATAGAGACATCGAAGGCATCGACCCCTGCCTTTTCCAGTTCGGCTGCAAAGGATGTACTCTGTTTGATGGTAATACCACCGGCCCTCTTCTCCTCCGCGCCGATTCGATAAAAGATGGGGAACGCGTTTCCGGCCGTCCCCCTCATGGATTCGACCATCTCAAGGCCAAAGCGCATTCTGCCCCGGAGATCACCGCCGTATTCGTCCGTTCTCTTGTTGTCCGCTCCTGAAAAAAACTGGCAAGGCAGATAGCCATGGGCGCCATGCACCTCCACGAAATCGAAACCCGCCTCCCGGGCCGTACCCGATGCCTGGGCAAACTTCTGTATAAGGGATCGGATTTCATCCTTCGTCAGCGCCCGCTTGTCATCCACAGCCGAAGGCGCCGCCAGTTCACTGCCGGGCATCATGGAGGCGCCGTTCCCGGCGGGCAACTGATTGCCGTGCCAGAGTTGGATGCCTATCCGTGCACCGGCATTCCTCACCTCCTCGGTAAAGGACTGCATGCTTCCTATGAATCTGCGCACACCGCCAGCCCGCCCCCAGGCCTCATCGTCGACAAAGAGGTCCACCGAGGTCCCACACATGATGATGGCGCCCACGCCACCCCTCGCCCGCTCCAAATAAAAAGCGCGGGCACGCCGGTTTCTGAGGCCCAGCATCAGTTGCATGGCAGGCATCACGATACGGTTTTTCAGCACCATACCCCTTATGGTTAATGGTTCGAACAACTTCATGGACGTTCTTCCCTTGTGAAGGTCTGATCTGCCTTTGTGCGGCGACGCATTAGGATAATGCTGAACACCGCCCCTCTTTTTCACCCCCGGCACGAGTCCGGCGCACACCTACCCTCCCGCTATAAGATGAAACACGTGTATTACGGAACCGTCTTTCAGCTCGGCCTCCGCCTTTTGAACCAGCCCGTCAACGGCGACGATACCGCCCTCTTCCTTAGAGACCTCAAGCTGGGCGAGGAGATCCTTGACCCTCGCTCCCTGTGGGATTTCAACCGCCATGCCCTCTTCCGGGTTATACCCGGGGAAACGGCGAGCCAACAAACCAAATAGCTTGACCCTAACATTCACACGCGAACCCTTAAAAATCAAAGGTACGGTCCATATCCTCATCGCTGACCAGGACCGGTTTGTTATGGGGAGGCAGAGGTTCCTCATAGAAGAACCGGGCCAGTCGATCTGCCTTGTTGGTCAAACCGGCCCTGCGATTGAATTCCCGTTCCGCCTTGAGGACCCAAACCCCCAGGGCATACACATCCTCTTGGGTAAAGGCCGTACCCAGCTTGGCGTTGAGCATGCTGCCTTTATTGTACCATACACCGGACACTGGTACCATCTCATCCGTGCACAGTGCCCATCATCCCCTGATTAAACCGCTTGAGCTTTCGCGTGGTTATTGTTAGTATTGTCAACCCGAGAACCCGAACAGTAGGATCCTATTGTGGCAACGATGAAGAAAGAAAACCTGCCCATTGGAATCTTCGATTCAGGGGTCGGAGGGCTGACGGTCTTCAAGGAGGTCATCAGCCTCCTGCCCGGTGAGGACATCATCTACCTGGGGGATACGGCGCGTGTCCCCTATGGTACCCGCTCGCCCCAAACGGTCATTAAGTATTCACAGGAGATCACGCGGGTTCTCCTGCGCCAGGGAATCAAACTCCTGGTGGTGGCCTGCAACACCTCCTCGGCCGTAAGCCTCCCCTCACTGCAACAGCAAAACGAAATCCCCGTCATCGGGGTAATCGAGCCCGGGGCACGACGAACAGCAGAGATGACGCAGAACAAACGAGTGGGGGTCATCGGGACCGAGGGGACGGTGAAAAGCCGGGCCTATGAACAGGCCATTCAGAAAATCGACAAGGGGATCACGGTCATCACGCGAGCGTGCCCCCTCTTTGTCCCCCTGGCGGAGGAGGGCTGGGTGGACAACCAGATGGCCCGCCTGACGGCCCAAAGCTATCTCCGACCACTGTGCGAGGAGGCGATCGACACCTTGGTGCTCGGCTGCACCCACTATCCCCTCTTGGAGGGAATCATCAGGGAGATCACGGGAGATGGGGTCTGCTTGGTCAACTCCGCTAAGGAGACGGCTAAAGAGGTGAAAAGGGTCCTGCACGAGGAAAAGCTCGCCGCGCACAAGCACAAGGATGGATCATATAGCTTCTATGTCACTGACAATACGGAGCGCTTCATACACGTAGGGGAGAAATTCTTGGGGAGGAAATTGGGATCGGTGGAGGAGATAGACTGATGATTACAGATCCATGCCCTTCTTGATCTCCTGCAGCAGGGCAATGTTTTCGCCGTGGCCGGTCATGTGGGCGGTCACCATCCCCTTGATAGGACGGTTCAGGAGATAAAAATCCCCTAAGATGTCGAGGATCTTGTGGCGGACGAATTCATCGGGGAACCTCAGTGTGGTGTTCACTACCCCCTTATCGTCCAGCAGGATGACGTTATGCAGCTGGCCGCCGCCGGCCAGCCCCATCATGCTCAGTTTTTCCGCATCCTTTAAAAAACCAAAGGTCCGAGCAGGGGCAATCTCCTCTTTGAAGTGCTCCGGTCCGTCCAAGATAAACGTATATTCCTGCTCCCCAATGGGAGGAGGATAGTTGAGCCGATACCGTACCCCGAAGGTATCGGCGGGTTCGATGCAGATATATTTACCATCCGGGGACTCTTCCCCTACCTGATAGCGGTGATCGATCACCAGCTCTTCATATCCGGCCATCTGCTGTTCAATCCCCGCCTCCTCGATGATCCGGCAAAAATCGAGGGCGGAACCATCCATGATGGGGATCTCGCCGTTGATCTTTATCAAGAGGTTGCTGATGCGGTAGGCATGTAAGACCGCCATAAAATGCTCTACCGTCCTGATAACAGTCCTTCCCTTGGCCACCGATGTGGCAAACTCCGTGGAGCGGACATGATCCAGATGCCCCGGTACGGTGTGGTCTTCAGAGAGATTGCAGAAGAGAATGCCGCTGCCCGGGGGCTGGGGCAGCAGGATCATCCCCGTCTTCAGTCCGGAGTGAAGGCCGGTACCATACAGGACCATGCTCTGCTTGAGGGTGCGCTGCGGCAAAAAACCCGGCTCCAATTGGGTCTCGGGGGATGGGAACAGGTGCTCGACCACCTCTTCCTGGGCGGTTGTCACGAAGGCGAATTGTTGCTGGTTGTGCTCGTTTTCCCTCAGGAGACTCTGCAGACGCTTGCTCTCCAATTTTAATCTGCGGTGTTCGAGGGCCTTTTCCAAAATGACCAAGAGGATATCCATGGAAAGGGGTTTTTCGATGAAATCAAAGGCCCCCAGTCTTACCGCCTTGATCGCGGTAGAGATGGTCCCATGCCCGGAGATGACGACCACCGCGCTGTCTACGTCGATCTCCTGCAGCTCCTTGAGGACCTCTATCCCATCCATATCGGGCATCCATACGTCCAGCAGGAGGGCATCAGGCGACTCAGCCTGATAGAGCTGCAGGGCCTCCCTCCCATCCCGGGCGGTAATGGTCTCATAGCCCTCATCATTCAGGATGCCGACAATAGACTTGAGGATTCCCTCTTCGTCGTCCACTACAAGAATCTTTGCCTTCTCCATAGTTCGCTCTTGCCTCTTTTTGGGGTAACATTCTTTTATAGCACAAAGGCCCCTTCTATGTAAAGAAAAAGGGGCTGGGAACGTGCCGACATCCAGCCCCTCCAGGCGACCACTGTTCTCTACTCGGCCTCAATCTTGATCGCCTGCTCCTTGGCCCGTTCTGTCTTGGGTAGGGTTATCGTGCAGGGGTTGTCATTTCCCCCTGATGGGGTTACCATAAAAGGACGCACGGAAGGGGGACCATGGCTAAGGCAACTAAGGGGCCGAAGGCGCAGCATCCCGACGAGCTCGCCGAACTCACGACCGCGGAGAAGAAAAAGGGTGATCAATTAGCGCCCTTTGACCCCCTGCGTCGTTACCTACATGAGATCAGCAGCCACCCCATCCTCAGCGCAGAAGAAGAGCGGGAAGCGGCCATCAGGTATCAGGAGTCCGGGGACAAAGAGGCCGTCCTGAAGCTGGTGGTCTCCAACCTGAGATTAGTGGTGAAGATCGCCCTCGAACACCACCACTACTGGAGCAACACCCTCCTGGACCTCATCCAGGAGGGCAATGTGGGGCTCATGCAGGCGGTCAAGAGATTTGACCCCTATCGCGGGGTCAGGCTCACCACCTACTCCTCCTTCTGGATCAGGGCCTACATCCTGAAGTTCATCATGGACAACTGGCGGCTCGTGCGCATCGGCACCACCCAAGCCCAGCGAAAACTCTTCTTCGATCTGAAAAAGGAGAAGGAGAGATTGGAGCGGATGGGTTTCGACCCCGTCCCGAAACTGGTGGCCGAGCATTTGCAGGTAAAAGAGGACGAGGTAGTCTCCATGGCCCAGCGGATGGAGATGCCGGAGGTCTCTCTCGACGCCCAGGTGGGAGACGATTCCCGGGCCACCTACGGAGACCTCCTGCCTGCAGAGGTCCCCCCCCACGATGAACGACTGGGTGATGAACAGCTCAGGGCGCTCTTTGCCGAGAAGTTGGGGGAATTCCGCCTCTCACTCGATGGGAGAAACCGGGAGATCTTCGAGAAAAGGATGATGGCTGAGAGGCCTCTGACCCTGCGGGAGATCGGTCAGAAGCATAATATATCTGCAGAAAGGGTGCGGCAGATAGAGGAAGAGATACTGGCGAAGGCCAGGGATTTTTTGCGACAGGAGATACCCGATTTCGATGCCTACAAGGGGGATATTCTCAACCTCCCCGATCGGGCGCCGTAACGCCGATATTCTCATTTGTATGGAGCATTGCCGTGACGATTCGTGAAGCACTGGAGGAGGTGGAAAAAGAGGTCCTCTCTCCCCACGCCCAGTTGAGCAGCCGGACCAAGGGAAGGGCGAGGGAGGAGTCCGAATGCGACCTCCGTCCCCCCTTTCAGCGGGATAGAGACAGGATCATCCACTCCAAGGCCTTTCGCCGCCTCAAGCACAAGACCCAGGTCTTTCTCTCCCCCACCAGCGATCACTATCGCACGCGGTTGACCCATACCCTGGAAGTTGCTCAGATTGCCCGGACCATCTCCAAGTCCCTGCGGCTCAATGAGGACCTCACCGAGGCCATTGCCCTCGGACATGACCTGGGGCACACCCCCTTCGGCCATGCCGGCGAGGAAGTCCTCGATCAGATCTCCCCCCAGGGATTCTCTCACACCGAGCAGAGCCTGCGGGTCGTGGACCTGCTGGAGCGGGAGGGAAGGGGACTGAATCTCACGTTTGAAGTAAGGGACGGGATCACAAAACACTCCAAGGGAAAGGGTGATGTCATCCCCAGGGACCCCGCGGAGCAGGCCGCTACCGTGGAGGGAGTGGTGATGAGGGTGGCCGACGTCATTGCCTATGTAAACCATGACCTCGATGACGCGATCAGGGCCGGGGTACTCGATGAGCGGGATATCCCTCAGGAGTGCTCCCGCACCCTCGGCGATACCCACGGAGAGAGGATAGACGCCATGGTGAAGGATGTCATTCACACCACGCTCTCCTCTCATGGTGATGGGTTCCCCCTCTCCATGAGCCCACAGATACTGGAGGCCATGGTGAAGCTCAGGGATTTCCTCTACGATCGGGTATATGAATCAGAAATAGTCCATGAGGATTTCGTGAAGGCCTCCAAGATCTTGATAGAGCTCTATGAGCGGTTCACCGCGGACGTCGGCCTCTTCCTGGGCGAGATAGACAGGGATGAGCTCTACGATACCGCCGACAAGTGTGTGTGCGATTACCTGGCCGGAATGACGGACCGATACGCCTTTCATCTCTACGAGAGGATATTCCTTCCGCGCCCCTGGCTGATCCTGTAACGAAGGAGGGAGAGGCAATGTTGGAAAAGGCCCTGGATAAGATTGCGGAACAGATCATCGCTCTGGACGAGGCCTCCTTGACTCAGTTGCGAAAAAAATACCTGGACAAGCTCTTTCACTTCGAACCCACCAAGGCATGGGAGCAATCGGTGATCATCTACTTCATCATCACCGGGGTAATCGCCAAGAACAACCTCTTCAACCACCACATCGCGTCAGGGCAACAAGGGGAGAAAAAAGAAGGGCCTGATGACAAAGGCCCGAAGAGGAAAAAAGGTGCACGGCTAAAGATTGTAAAATAAGAGAAGGAAAGTGCCGCTCCTTAATTTATAGTTTACGAAATACGGCATCCCGCGCAGCGGGGGGAAAATTAAAAGTTGTTAAATAAGAGGGGGAAAGTCCCACTCCATTTTGTATAATGATGCTCCTTTTAAATCTTTTAAGGACATCATGCCGCTCCCGCTCCTCAATATAGAGATAAGGATTACGGGATCCCGAAGCGGGAAAGGCGGCAAAATATAACTGATGGCCCCGCACCTCAATATAATTTTTGTGGACAACGGGGTCCCTGCTGCTCTGCGGCATCCCCTCATTAAGAATCTAAAGGTTGGGGAGTAAAACGGGAGATGTCGCAACGCGACATAGAGCGACATAATTTAGATTTTATGAAAGGGGGGATCTGTCGTTATACGACACCCCGTCAGTTTAGATATCCGAAAAGTGTCACTTTGCGACATCCTGCTTTCCTTAGACTCAAAAATTTAGGGGCAGGAGTAGGGGGCCGCGAAGCGGGGGGAAGAGGGAAACTGAAGGTCATTAAGTAAAACAACAGGATCAAAGGATTCTAGGATTCAAGGGTTTAAGTGCTTGCCTTTTAACGGTTTCAATCAACCTTAGCAAAATCTATATAACGATTTGCATAATTTGCGCGGGTAACGCACGCCTCATCAGCCGTGTCTCTTGATCGGTCTGGTACAGGCGGAGGTTAGCCGCTTTTTACCTTTCGTCTTCGTCGAAACAGTACATTTCATAGTAGTTCGATGGATTCGGTATTCTCTTTGGATGGTAGTGTCCAATTATATTGTTTGAAGGTAATCCATGATCGATTTCTATGCCGAAATCTAGCTCATAGGAATAGTTTCTGCTATGAGCTACGTTGTAAGCCCACGTGTGCAGCAATTCATAGGCCAAATCCCTAAGCTCACCTTCCGAAAACGCGGAGGTTGGCACCTGAACCTCGAAAACAGTTGGCTTCCCATATTGTCTCAGCTCTGATTTAAGATCACACCCGGTTTCCTGCTCAATGAAAGTGGCAAGACTTTGTAGGTATTCGCTCCCTGCTATGAGGTAATGTCCGCAATGATTAACCAAAAATCGATCATCCATCCCAAAATAGACATGTCCTTGGCTTTTATATGAGTCTGCCATGTGTTGAATGGCAGATTGAATGTGAGTCTCAGTGACTTGCGAAAATTTTGGGTTACTCAGGAAGGTTTTCTCGAATCTATTGTTCATTTCTGACATGTTGAGAACTCTGATTCCAACATCGTAGTAGCTTTCGACAGATAGAGGACGGCAACAGTGATACATCTTCACAAAGGCGTATCGCTCATAGAATCGATTTAGCAAGCTTTCAACAATCTCAGAATAATTGCCGAATTTCTCATAGAATTTCGCAAAATACAAAACATCATCAACATACTGGAAGCCATCCTTTCCTTCACGTATAGCCGCTTTAAGAGTTTCCGAGGTCATCTTGGGAAAGGTATCGCCAACGAAGCTTTGCCAATCACAAAAGTCTTTCCAGCTAAATATTTCTGGGGCCGTACTCATATGTACTTTAGGGCTAACCCTGCGCCTAACCAGCAGGCGCTTTTTTTAGCCCGTCTGCGTCCAGGCGCTTGTTAAATACAGAATAAGACAAATTTGATATCATAACCACCAATACGATGTTGCGGCCAATCATTTTTCTCAATGGTAGCAATAAAAGAACCAAGCTTAAATGCCTTATTTTCTCCCTTCATAATGGCTGCCTCAATATCACTTGAGATATCCAAGCCTAAAGCGGCTTTCAAAAGAGCTTTTACAGAAGAAAGCAACTTAGAATGCGCCATTACCGCAGATTCACGAGAATTCACGTTAAGTATAAGTTTAAGGGTCTTCGCTGTAGATTCATTCCCATCGACGTAATAAGAGATGTTATTTGGGATAAGATCATTGCCCACTTCAATAAGTGGTGAACTTGCATACCATTCGTCTGGCTCAATCGGGTGGTAATAACCTGTCTCTATTCCTTCACTTGCCAAAAACTGCTTTGCTACATAAGGTGACCATCCTTCTTGCAGCGGTACTTCCGGTGGATTTTTTTCTACTGAAAGCATTTTGAATATTTGCTTAACAGATTTTATTATATTTTCTTTTGATGATGTATCTTGAAATGGCAAAGTACTTACCCATCTTTCCAACAGTTTTATTCTAAAACGAAACTTCAACATCGAATATATTTTTGCAAAACGTCGCGGTTTTAATTCCTTTATGAAGTATTGCAATCTGGCAAAAACGTCTTCATATGTCGTGAATACCATCATTATAAAAATGAAAGGCAAATATAAGAGGGTAAGAAGCGGAGGAATATAGAAATCATAGATGGTTTGTTCTTTCGCGAAGTCTCCAAGGTTTGTTGCTAGCATGTAAATACTATAGAAAATCAAAATAGCCCCTAACGTAACAAAAAATCCGCCAAGAATCTTTTCTACAAAATGATATTTCTCATCAGTTTGAGCTAAAGCTAACATTGCACCCAATATAACTAAAACAGGAACAAGCAATAGCTCAACAAAAAGATTAAACGTGTAGAACTCAACAACGAACTGAACAAAGACGATAAGTTTTAAATTGTCAAGAACTAAATTTTTAAAGAAATGAGAAGTATTTTTTATCTCATTGATTTTAAAAAGAGATAAAGCACCTACAGATATAGACCAAATAATCGTGTTTTTCAGTTGATGTGATTCCCATAAGCCGATTTTGAAGAGTCCAAAAACTACTATCGCTATATAAATGAGCATCAAAGCTAATGTCGTGATAATTTTTTTGGCAAAAAAGACTTTTAAAACCTGTTTAAAAGGCGTTCGTATTTTCTTCATCTTGGGGGAAAATAAGATAAAGAAGATGACAATAAGAAACCAAATTACGAGAGCCCATTCTCTATTGTTCAGGATATCCACTCTTACTCCATGGAAGCATTTAACTAATATACGACTTTTCTGTTTGCCCTTAGTATAGGTACATTATAGCACGTATACAGATGGTGGAAAGAAAGATCCTTTAGAAATCGAGCAGGTGAGAGTAGATAAAATAAAAAAGGGGGGATAAGAATATCTTCCCCCTTACTTGTGTCGCTTGGCGACACATCCCGTTTTCTCTGATTTATGCAAAGCGGAGCGGGATTTCTCCTCTCCCACCCCCCCCACAAAGACGGCGGGATCTTCGACAGGGGATAGGAGATATTTATTTATGAGGTATTTTTGTCTTTACTCGACTCCTGTGTCGCCATGCGTTACAGGATTTAAGGGATCATATGATGGCCTTTTTTCAGATGGTTCGATCAACCCTAGCAAAATCTATATGACGATTTGCATAAGCGGCGACAGAAAGCGAAAGCGCAGCGTTCTGCTGTCCGAGTTGACACGATTGTTAGGGCTTATAATGGCCCCATTACCACGCCAGACAATACCTTGAGCAAATAATGATGCCATGAAAGTTCTTGTTTAACGTAAGAGCAGACCATTGCGTGCTTAAGAAAAACGTAATGCAATTCTCCACTGCTGTATTCTTCTATGTACCTTCGCGTGTAATTATGATCCGAGTGCTGAAGGATGCCATTGTAGATGTACCCAAATTCGCAACTTCTGATCAGCCTATTAATAGCCCTGTTTTTTTGATCTAGAAGCTTCAGAAACCGTTTCGTAACATCTTCTCCGTCTTCTAATTGAACCGTAATCGAAAGGTCTACACTTGGATTGTCGTTTTCGAGCTTTTGTCTGCAAAGGGAGTGAACCTTGGAGAAATGTGTTGAATCGTCGTTGTTCTGAATTATTGGCCTATATTCGTTCAATAAATGACGAAATGCATCAATATTGTTTGGATAGAAACGGCCTTTATGCTCTCCTATTTCGATAGGCTCCGGATCAGGTAAAGAATCGTACTTCGTTACGAAACATAAAGATTGAGCTCTTTCATAAGGAGTGAGTACATCTCTTGGAGCACTGATTTCATATCGAAAAGAGATTTTTCCTTCGATCACTTCTGTAATGTGTGAATCGGCCTTATCAACTAGTTGCTGCACTTCTTCGTTGAGGTTTTGAATGCGCTGCTCAATTTCTTGTTGTGTTCTCGGCATTCTATTGCCCTAACACAAAGCTGAGGGGCGCGAGTTTACGAACATCCCTCTCCAGCGCTTTGTTAAGCGTAAACTGTTAACGATATTATGTAGACATCATCTGAACGTATTCTTTGATTTTAGAATCAAGCCATTTCTCATTTATTTCATCAAAAAAATCATCAAATGAAATAACTTTCCCACGATAACCAGGTCTACCTGGTGGAAACCCTGTTCCTCTGTACCAGATATTTTTCGGATTTATCTTCCATTCAAAAGCTTCTTCTGGTGGGGTTTCATCTTTAACCTTTTCTCCTGCTTGATCACATTTAATCCATCTATGTGCTCGAAAAATGTCACCTACGAAAATATGCAATGTCCGGTCAGATTTAGGGAGGAAAATAGCTACATTAAATTCTGGGTCAACATAGATGTAATGCTGTCCAAAGAAATCCGGCCCCAACACTTCAATCTGCTTGGCGCGAGACCATTCCACTTTAGCTTCGATACCTGTCAACTTTCCAAGTAATCTCAGCAAACCCATGAAATCACCCCACTTAGCTATTCGTTACGCTTAACTTTCTGGCTGATCCGCGCTGGC
>Ga0307437_1000136_pt1 | contig 58704 bp, 49 predicted proteins | sample SalMarWE160390MG_FD_202146 | JGI IMG/M metagenome (GOLD analysis project Ga0307437, IMG submission 202146) | Salt marsh sediment microbial communities from the Plum Island Ecosystem LTER, Massachusetts, United States - WE1603-90 | ecosystem: Environmental > Aquatic > Marine > Intertidal zone >...
GAATATAGCCAAAGCTAATGACAGGAGGAATGAGGCAGCGGATTATTATGAAAAACTGATAAGCATAAATCGGAAATATTTCGATGCATATATTGAACTGGCTGAGATCATGGCCGAAATGGATATACAAAAGGCGAGAAGCCTCTTAAGGAATTGTCTTACGATCAATCCCTCATATAAACCGGCGATCAGGGCTCTGGCCGATACATACAGGAACACTGATCCCGATATTGCTGAAAAATATGATGAACTTGCAGAAACAATTAAATAATATTTTAATCAAAATCAAAATGAAAAAAAGGATCATTATTTTATTATTGTCTTTAATATTTGCATTTTCAGGTCTAACAATGGCTCTTGCACAGGAAACGCCTAAGCCTCAGCAGGATACAGTAAATATGGACACTGATGCCAAACCTACTTTCTATTATGCTGTCGAGGATGAAGAATCTGCTGCAGAGGAAGCTTCAGGCAAGAGTTCAGCCGGGCTTATTGCAATAATTGCAGGAGCTGTTATTATAGTCGGCGGTGCAGCAATATTACTTCTCAGAAAAAAGAAATAATATAATATTTCTCTCAGATTTCGAATGCTGGTACAGATTTGATAAGGGCATTATACCTTTATCCATATATTCCCTTTTACATTTGAGTTCACCACTGCATGAATGAATTTCATGCCTCTTACTCCATCATGTACTGTCGGGAACTCTCCGGGAGCAAATTTTTGTTTGCGTATTGATTTAGCTGCTCCTTTATAAATGTTAGCCAGTGCTTCGTATATTCCTTCAGGGTGGCCTGCCGGCATGGTATGCCCTTCCTCAGCCATTTTATAATTGTATCCGTGTGCTGGTTTGTAAACCTTTGTCGGTTCAGAGTCACTCATCAGATAAAGATAGTTCGGATTCTCCTGTCCCCATTTGAGACTTCCTTTCGAGCCGTATACAGCAATTGTAAGGTTATTCTCTTCTCCCGCACAAACCTGGCTCGAGCGGATCACTCCTTTTAGTTTCTTGCTGAACCTTAACAGTACCGTCCCGTCGAGATCAAGTTTTACTCCTTCTTTCACAGGATTAAGATCCGAAAGCACCTCCTTCACTTCAAGGCCTGTCGTATATTCTATAAGATTAAATGCATGCACTCCGATATCGCCCATACAGCTGCTCACTCCTGCCTGCTTTGGATCAAGTCTCCATACACCGGTTATCCGGCTGCCCTTACCATGTATAATTGCGTTGATCCATCCCTGATAGTACTGAGCATCAATACGTTGGATTGTGCCAAGTATTCCCTTTGCTATCATATCCCTCATCTGGCGGATCATCGGGTATCCGGTATAAGTATGTGCAAGTGCAAATGTCAGTTTGTTCTTTGCCACAAGCTTTTCAAGGTCGAGAGCCTCCTTAACGGAGAGTGTCATTGGCTTCTCACAAACCAGATTGAACCCATTATTAAGGAATTTTCTGGCAAAAGGGTAATGAAGGGCATTGGGAGTAACAATTGCTATGACCTCCATTCTCTCATTTTCAGGCAACGCAAGTTCTCCCTTTATAAGAGAATCAACTCTGTTATAACATCGGTCAAGGCTTAAGCCTTCTTTAATAGCGAAAACCTTGCTCTTTGCATAATCAGCATCAAATACGCCCCCAACCAGTTCATAATCGTTACATATTCGTGAAGCACGGCGGTGAGCATCACCAATGAATGCTCCGATACCGCCTCCGATCATACCAAATTTTATTTTTTCCATATTAAATAATTTTATTTTAAATATAGTAAAATCTTGATTTTAATCCTTAATAGATTGTCATTTACTGTAAAATGAAAAAAAACAGGTTAAGATGCTTTAGGCTTTCCGACTTTACCAAGAAAAAGAGAGAATATTAACAAAATGCCTGCCATTATTGCTGCTATCAAAAGGCTCTGTTGTATGGTAGAGTCAACACTGAGGTTACCAATAAATTTAGGCACCAGTGTGCCACCGAGTAACCCGATTGAGAACATTATACCAAAGATACTGCCATACAAACTTGAATCAAACTTGGCAAAAGTGATACCAACAATAGTAGGGAATATGGGAGCAAAGGCAAGTCCCGCGAGTAAAACGGCAATTATTCCCAGGGCAGGGCCTTTAGTGATAATCATACACAGAATAGCTAATAATGCGATTGCTGATGCGGTAATGATCACTTTTGATCCCATTGCTGTTAAATTCTTAATAGCAGAAGTGAGAAAACGGCCTGTCATCAAGGCAACACCAAACAGACTTAATACAAGTCCTGCTTTTATTATCGGATCAACACTACCACTGGCTTCAAAAATCTCTTCCATAAAACTTTTAATCCATGTACCCATTGAAATCTCAAGCGCCATATAACAAAATAAGGCTAAAGCGGCCATAAGAACAGCTGGTTTCAGGACGACTTTAAAGGCTTTAGAGAAATTAAAATCAACCCGGACCTGGGGAAAAGAGGCTGTCAAAGCGAATATCAGAAAGATGAAGCAAAGAGCGGCAATAATAATCAAGGCAACAGTATGGCCTAAGTTCAGCGTTTTAAGGATGAATACAATAAGTAATGGAGTAACCACGTATCCGAGACCGAAAAAACCATTCCCGAAGTTACTGGCACGTGCCGGATCTTTCCCTCCAAATAATACTACAGGGATCAGGGTGTTTCCAACTGTATTACAGGCCATGGCGCCGAAACCCATCAGGATACATGCAAACAATGCTCCGGTGAAGGTAGATGCAAAGGCTAAAAGTAACATACTGAGCCCGGTGATCGTAAAACCAAATATAGCTACTGGTTTATAACCATATTTATCCACTATAGGGCCGATAAATAATTGTACTATACACATCGTTAAAAAGGAAGCCATAACAAGAGATCCTAACTGTCCTGCATTTATACTTAGTGCAGCCATTAACTCACTTGAAATGGAACCCAGGAGAATGAAACAAATGGCAAGGGTAAATACTGCCATAAGTGCTACAATTGCTGTTGTTTTTTTCATCATTTCTTTTTTTTGGTTAATTTTTAGGTTAATCTTGAAAATTCCGGGTATTATATCTGTTATTACCGGAACAAGGTGAATAGTCCGTAAAAAAATAACACTTAGAATTTTAACCGGAACCTGTTATTTTATTTATTTTTGATTACTTGTCAAATGATGCGTCGAAGGCTACATCAGATGGCGGGAAGTCAATTTGACGAACAAAATCGCATGCTTCTTTAGCTCCATGTTCGCGATCCATACCGTTATCTTCCCATTCAACTGATAAAGGTCCTTTGTAGCCAATGGTATTTAGTGCTCTGATAATTTTTTCAAAATTGATATTCCCCCGGCCAAGGCTCCTGAAGTCCCAGTAACGGCCCTGAGAGCCAAATTCCGTGTGTCCGCCGAAAACGCCTGCTTCAGCGGGTGTGTCCGACCATGCAACATCTTTCATATGTACATGGAATATCTTATTGGCGAAGGTGTAAATAAATTTCACATAATCTACTCCCTGGTAACCAAAATGTGACGGATCGTAGTTAAATCCGAAAGCGGGATGATTATTAACTGCCTCAAGCGCCCTGCGTGCAGAAGCTATATCAAATGCTATTTCCGTAGGATGCACTTCGAGGGCGTATTTTACTCCCAGTTTTTCATAAGCATCAAAGATAGGCGTCCAGCGTCGTGCAAATTCTTTATATCCTTCGTCGATCATTTCAGGCGTGACAGGTGGAAAAGAATATAAAAGATGCCAGATAGGGCTCCCTGTAAATCCGTTTACTATTGATACTCCGAACCTGGCTGCTGCTTCACCGGTCCTGATTATCTCCTGCGCTGCCCGCTGACGAACACCTTCAGGATCTCCGTCTCCCCATATATATGCCGGCAGTATGCCTTTATGACGTTCATCAATACGGTCTGCTACGGCCTGACTGACAAGATGAGTGGATAAAGCAAATACTTTCAAACCGTATTTGTCAAGGATTCTTCTTTTTTCAGCGCAATAAGCATCGTCTGCTTTATTAACTTCAAAATGGTCGCCCATGCATCCTATTTCCAGCCCGTCATAACCAAACGATTTAGCTTTTTGACATACAATTTCAAATGGAAGATCACCCCATTGAAGGGTTACTAGTGTGACATTTCTTTTCATAGTATTAGAGTTTTATTATAACGAATTAATTTGGCTTTTCCCTCATATAACATTAAAAAGAGCAATGTTTATAACAGCCCATCTTTAGGCTTTATGCAAGAAAAAAAAAAAAATGATAAAAAGCAACTTATTGGATGTTAAACAATATTAAAAACACTGATCATGAAATTTGTCCCTGTAAGGTTAAGTGGTTTTATTAATATAAGCCATATATGGACTTGATATTTCCCGTTATCAGAAATACTATTCAGTTTCTTTTATTACAGGCAGGCAAATTATTGTATGGAAAGAACAAAGAGAGTTATATCAGTTTAAAAACCCTGATTTCTTCTGTGCACTTTTTATAATTAATTATTTTCTTTGTCATATTAATAAATAATTATAAAATGGCCAATATTACAGATGTACTTCTTAACCGGAAAACTATACGTCGGTATTCCGCGAAAAATATTGACGATAAACTGCTTGAGAATCTTTTGATGGAAGGTTGCAGGGCCTCAACAACAGGTAATATGCAGGTTTACAGTGTTATAATAACCAGGGATCCTTCCAAAAAGAATGAGTTGGCTCCGCTTCATTTTAACCAGAGTATGGTAACAGAAGCCCCTGTTGTACTGACTTTCTGTGCCGATTTCAACAGATTCAATAAATGGTGCCGGGAAAGGAATGCAGAACCCGGGTATGATAATTTCCTCTCTTTTTTTACAGCAGCTATTGATGTACTTCTGGTTGCACAAACATTATGTATTGCAGCTGAAGCCAGGGGTCTTGGTATATGTTACCTTGGCACTACAACTTACATGGCTCAAGAGATAATAAAAGTCCTGAATCTTCCTAAAGGTGTTGTTCCCGTTACCACTGTTACTCTCGGGTGGCCGGCAGAAAAACCGGAGCAGGTTGACAGGCTCCCGCTGGAAGCCGTGATCCATGAAGAAATATACCATGATTATTCTTCTGGGGATATTGAAAGGTATTATTCTGAAAAGGAAAAAAGAAACGATTCGAAACAGTTTGTGAAGGAGAATAATAAGGAAACACTGGCACAAGTATTTACCGATGTCAGATATACAAAGGCTGACAATATTCATTTTTCACAAATACTGCTTGGAGTATTAAAAGAGCAGGGATTTATGAACCAGTGATAGTATGTCGTCCTAATGCCCTAATGCCTTAACGCCTTGATTCATTCCTTCCTGTAATTGAAATGCACATCAGCCTGCCGTGTAGGTGTGATAACCAGGTCGTTAATACACACATTAGCCGGTAATGATGCACAATAATAAATAGCATCTGCAATGTCGTCACCGGTAAGGGCTTCGAATCCTCTATATACTGATTTTGCCCTTTCCGTATCTCCTTTAAAACGGATTATGGAAAACTCAGTTTCAGCCATACCCGGAGCTATTTGTGTTACCCTGATATTGTGTTTAAGCATATCAATTCTCATTGACTTTGTCAGGGAATCTACTGCGGCTTTTGTTGAACAATAAACATTACCTCCTTCATATGCTCCTTTGCCTGCAATTGATCCAATATTGAAAATATGTCCTTTGCCACGTGTAATCATAAGAGGGGCGACAGCTCGAGTAACATACAACAAGCCTTTAATATTAGTGTCAACCATTCTGTCCCAGTCATCAGTGTTGCCTGTCTGAAGAGGATCAAGACCTACAGCTAAGCCTGCGTTATTTATAAGGATATCAATGTTTTTCCATTCTTCGGGCAGATTCCCGATAACTGATTTTACCTCATCATTGTTCCTTACATCAAAATTCAATGGCAGTACCTTAATATTGCCAGATGTATTTAACTTCTTCTCAAGTTCATCAAGGCGTTCTTTTCTCCTGCCTGTAATTATTGTATTATATCCGTTCTGAGCGAATTTCAATGCTGTTGCCCAACCAAAGCCGGCCGTTGCACCGGTTATCATAATTATCTTGTCCATATATAGATATTTTAAATTAGAAACGTGTAAAAATAGGAATAAATTTCTTTCACTTTGTATAAGCAGGATGTTCACTTCACTTCAATCTTATTTTCCATATCTTTACCTGTTCAATGGAAGTGACAGTCAGAATAACAGGTCAAGGTCGGAAATCCGACATCGGTAAAATGTTTGACAACATTGCAGGCAGGTATGATTTTCTGAATCATCTGTTGTCATTTGGTATCGACAGGCTCTGGAGGATTAAAGCTGTCAGGGACATTTCGGGAAGGTATAAGAATCCGAGGGTGCTTGATGTTGCAACCGGGACTGGCGACCTGGCAATTGCTGCCATGAAACTCGGTCCTTTTCATGTAACAGGCATAGATATCTCTGAAAAGATGCTTGAAGAGGGCAGAGTAAAAATCATGAAAAGAGGTCTTTCAGGCAAGATAGATCTTATAACGGGGGATTCCGAAAACATCCCTTTCAGTGATTATACTTTTGATATTGCATTGGTTGCATTCGGAGTAAGAAATTTCTCTGACCCTCTGAAAGGGCTCACAGAAATGAACCGTGTTTTGAAGAGCAGGGGTATGATAATGGTGCTGGAATTCTCAAAACCAACCCGTTTCCCATTTAAACAGGTTTATTATTTTTATTTTACGAGGCTGCTCCCTGTCATTGGAAGGATATTTTCAAAAAACAGGACAGCATACAGATATCTCCCTGAATCAGTAATGCAATTTCCTGATAGTGAACAGTTTGTTAAATTAATTGAAAGTGCGGGCTTCTCAGATATCAGCCGGAAAAAACTGACAGGAGGTGTTGCCTCTATTTATACCGGTATCAAAAAAGAAGCGCAATAATTGTAATTTAATGTAGTTTATTATCTTGCAATACCGGAACATGAGACCTGGAAGATTGAATAAGAGGACGTATATCATTTTAATCACGCTGTTTCTGATTCCATATACACTTTCGGGACAGAAGGCGAGGCCCATGAACAGGTCATGGTATGATGAAAAGATGCTTCATTTTGGCTTCAGCATCGGCTTTAATACGATGGATTTCAATATCACTCCATCCCAGTATTACCTTGAGACCGATTCTCTATATCCTGAAGTTACACGCCTGAATCCGGGTATAAACATTCAGATCGTTACCGATCTCCATCCTTCAAGATATATTGATATAAGATTTCTCCCCGGAGTATCATTCGGCCAGAGAAATGTCAGGTATTATAAGGAACAGGTTATTTATAATCAGCAGCAAAGGGTAGAATCATCCTTTATGGAGTTTCCTTTACTGATTAAGTATAAAGGCGACAGACTTAATAATGTTCGTCCTTATGTTGTTGGAGGACTGAATTACAGGTATGACCTTGCAGGTAAGAAGGAATTTGATGAGGAGCGTCCGGTCTATATAAGGCTTAAAAGGTCAGACCTCTATTTTGAAACAGGTGCGGGTCTCGATTTTTACCTTCCCTATTTTAAACTTTCAGTAGAGATAAAAATGTCGAACGGACTCCGGAATATCCTTGTTGACGATGCAGCACCAGGTCACCTCCAGTTCCGCAATGCAATAGAAAAGATGAGATCGCAGATATGGATACTTGCGTTTCATTTTGAATGACATGGCAGAATCATTCATTCTGGGCTTAAGTAGTGGTTCAGCCTGCCTTTTACCTGTGGTATGGTAATGTTCCCGTACCTTATGGCAGGATCAGCCGGAGTAAGGAGAAAGGATTGTAAATACAGTGGACAACCGAAAGCTTGTCCCTGTAGCTCAAGGCTCATGGGTGCAGTGCACTTCCTTTCCTTCGGATGAATTCGGAAAAAATCACCGAAGCCGCCATACTGACATTAAGTGAATCAATCCCAGGCGTTTCCTTATTGATTTTCGGTATCATAATTCTGTCGGTGATGAATGGAAGAAGATCATCACTGATGCCTTTTGATTCATTGCCAAAAAGGATAATACCTGTGCCGGATAGTCTGCTGGAATAGACTGATTTCCCCTTTACAACAGTTCCGTAGATCTTAATACCATTGCTTCTGGCTGATTCCAGAAGTTTGCGGATATCAGTATAAAACAGATTAACGTGAAGGATTGCACCCATACTTGACTGTATCACTTTGGGATTATAGACATCGACACAGTCTTGCGAACAGAAAATATTCCTTAAACCAAACCATGCAGCAGCCCTTATTATTGTTCCCAGGTTCCCGGGATCCTGAATACAATCAAGGGCAACTGTAAGCTCATTATTGAGGGTTAAGGGATCCATCCTGACATCAGGCATCTCTATTACAGCCAGTGCATTATGAGGCGTCTTAAGGGTGCTGATTCTCTTCAGCTCATTATAGCTTGCAGGAATAATTTCTGCGATACTTTGCCTGTAAACCAGTGGAAGTGAATTCAGAAATTCAGGTTTGGCAACAAGTATTTTTACCTGCATCTTTGCTGCGAGGAATTCCCTTACAAGCTTATCACCCTCGATAACAAAGAGCTTTTCCTCTTCCCTTGCCTTTTTTTTCCGAAGGGAAACGATGAAATTCATCTTGTTTCTACTGACCATAATAAGGATGTTTATCCTGAATATTAATTATTATTATTGATATATTTGTGTAATTTTTTATGACAAAATTTGGAAAAAAATATCTCAAATAAAAATGTTCATTATAAGGGATTTCCTTTCATTATTTTTCTTGCAGTTCTTATAATAACATCATGTAATCCAACAAAATATGTGCCTCGTGAAGATTCCCTTCTCGATAAAAACCATGTTATTATTAATAAAGAAGGCATAAAAAAATCGGAGCTGGCACCCTATCTGAAGCAGAAACCCAACAAACGGATCTTCGGTGCAAAGTTCCATCTCGGATTATATAACATGTCAAATATCAACAAGGATAAATGGCCGCATGGATGGCTGAGAGAGATTGGAGAGGAACCGGTTATTTTTGATGAGTATGCTGCCTCTAAATCCACTGAAAACATAAAATCATATTTATCATCAAAGGGTTATTTCGACAGTGAGGTGATGGAAACAATTCAGATTGCGAACAGGAAGTCGGAGGTTTTTTATAATGTTGACCTTAAATCGCCATACACAATCAGGAACATCTATTATGAAATCGCTGATACAACAATAGAGACTCTTTATTATTTTGACTCGGTTGACTGTATGATCGAAAGAGGTAAACCTTATGATGTGGATGTTCTTCAGGCTGAACGGTCGCGTTTTGAACGATTTATCAAGGATCATGGTTTCTATGGTTTTTCAGCCGATCATATTTATTTCAGAGTCGACAGTACAGTCGGAAACAGGAGGGTAGACATATATTATGTAGTCAGAAATTATCAGATAATCGATGAGAATAACAGGGTTACAGTAGCTCCTCATCCTATGTACAGGATAAGGAATATCTTCATCTATCCCGAATTTGTTCCCAAAGAAGCACTTGAGGCAGGTGATGCCTATATTAAAAGCCTTGATACTACATACTACAAGGGATATTATTTTATCACATCAAAAAGAAAACCAAGAATAAAACACGATCTTATTCTACAGTCGCTCTATTTAAAGCCAGGATCGCTGTTCAATGTTACAAACACAGAACTTTCTCAATCACACCTGCTCTCTTTAAAAACTTTCCGCCTGGTCAATATCTTCTATAATGAGATCCTTGAACCCGGAGTTCAGACGAATAAGGAACTTCAGCTCGATTGCACAGTTCAGCTTACACTTCTCAGCCAGCAATCGGGCAAAATAGAGCTTGAAGGGACCAATTCAGCCGGCAACCTCGGTGGTGCATTGAACCTTATCTATCAGCATAAAAATCTCTTTCGCGGGGCAGAACTTTTTAACCTGAAGCTAAAAGGAGCATATGAGGCTCTTTCTCAAAAGGACACACTGCGCAGTCTTCAGGAATACGGCGTTGAGACAAGCCTCAGGTTCCCTAAATTCCTTTTTCCGTTCCTTCAGAAAGAAAGTTTTATTAAAACTTATAATCCGAAAACCACACTACTTGTCGCATATAACTATCAAAATATGCCGTTTTATACCAGAACCATAGCCAATGTCACATTCGGGTATAACTGGGATGGCAAGCATTATACAACACATATTGTTAATCCGGTACAACTTAACCTTGTTAACCTGTTGAGGATCGATCCGGATTATTATGCGCGAATTGATTCTTCATCATATCTTGCATACAGCTACAGGGATGTTATGATCCTGGGTGGTAATTATTCATATATCTTTAATAATCAGAAGATAAAGAAATCAAGAGATTACTGGTTTATAAGAATCAATGCTGAAGCATCCGGAAATATGCTGGGACTTATAGGGAATCTTGCCGGATTAGAGAAAACTGACGGAAGCTATAATATTCTTGGTCAGCAATTTGCACAGTACATACGCGCTGACATGGATGTCAGGTATAATATGATCCTGAATGATGTCAGCTCTCTGGTATGCCGGGGCTTTATAGGAGCAGGAATTCCTTACGGTAATTCAAAAGCTATTCCTTTTGAAAAACAGTATTATGGTGGCGGTGCAAACGGAATAAGAGCCTGGCAGGTGCGTACTCTTGGACCAGGGTCCTATGTTCCCGATTATACTAAATTTCTCAATCAGACCGCAGATATAAAGCTGGAGGCCAACCTTGAATATCGTTTCAAGCTGTTCTGGATACTTAATGGTGCACTTTTTGTGGATGCCGGAAATATTTGGTCATACAATAATGATCCTTCCCGCCCTGGAGCTCAGTTTACACTCAATAATCTTGTAAACGATATAGCAGTTGGTACAGGTGCCGGTCTCAGGTTCGACCTCAGTTTTGTTCTCCTGAGAGCAGATATGGGTATGAAACTTCGTGATCCGTGGCTTAATGAGGGATCAAAATGGATAATAATGAACAGACCCTACAATTTCGGGAATGATTTTACAATAGTGGTGGCCATTGGGTATCCCTTCTGATCACCGGGGATAAAAAAATTACCGGAACATTATCCGGATTTTCAGGGAATTCGTAAATTGCAGATGTCTCACTGCTTGTCTTATGAAGAAATTTACATTTAAACCGGTTTTAAACTGGTTCGGTTTTACGAGGCGGGAACGAAGGTCGACCTTTTTACTCCTTATTCTGATACTTTTTGTTGCCGGATTCCGGTTCATTATTCCCGAACACAACATCACGGTGGAGAAGATACCTGTTAAAAAAGGTGATATGATTGTTACCTCTTTCAATGAAGAAAAAGAAAATGGTTCAGGATCGTATATGAAGAACAACAGGTCAAACCCGCAAAGACCACTGCTGGAAATAAATACCTGTGATTCAGCATCTCTCGAAGCCCTTCCGGGGATTGGTCCTGTCCTGTCGGCAAGGATAATAAAATTCAGAAAACTGCTGGGCGGATTTGTCTCTGTGAACCAGCTCAGGGAAGTATATGGACTTTCAGAAGAGGTTTTTAATATTATTTCATCAAGAGTCTATGCAGATTCAACAGCTGTCAGAAAAATTATAATAAATAGTGCTGAATACAAGGAGCTCATACGATTACCGTATTTTGAGAAATATGAAGTAACAGCTATTCTAAAATATCGAGAGCTGAAGGGAAGTATTAAAACCATGGATGAAATGATTGATAATAAATTGATTGCAAGAGAAAAAACAGAAAAAATAAGGCCGTATCTGGAGTTTGAGGAGAAATGAAAAGCTTCCCCCCTTCCCGACCTTCCCCCACGGGGAAGGAGTAAAAAAAAAAGAGAAAATGGCATATTCAAGAATAATAAATGAATCAAAGCATAATCATGGTGCCAATCTAAACATTAGGGCAAAGGCAAAAGATTTACGCGGTAATATGACTCATACTGAGAAAAAACTCTGGAACAAACTAAGAAAAAGACAACTTAAAGGCATGCATTTTCGCAGGCAGCATCCTTATGGGATTTACATCCTTGATTTCTATTGTTTTGAAGCAAATCTTGCTATTGAAGTGGATGGAGGTATTCACCTGTTTAGGGAGGAGTATGATGAAGAAAGGAACAGATATTTGGAATCATCAGGTATAAGAGTGTTACGGTTTACAAATCAAGAAATAGAAACGATAATAGATTCAGTTATAGATGTCATTAATAAATTTTTGGAATCGGATCCTTAATAATTAACATACCTTTATTTGAAAATGCATATAGCATTTCCCCCTTGGGGGAAACGGGAAAGGGGGTTTGTGGACAAAGAAACGGGAAAGGGATATTTTTAAGCAATTTTTAACATCTTGTACTTTGATTTCCTCAGAATATTTCGTATCTTTAATAAATACTTGTTTATAAAGAGAACTTTTGTAAACCACTATAAATCAAAAAAATAAGCAATATGAATAAATTATCTCCTTAAATGTTTTGAAAAGAATATTTCTATTTCTAACTTTGCGCCTCGTTTAAAACAGAATTTATAATATGATAATAGTACCAATAAAAGAAGGCGAGAACATAGAAAGGGCTCTGAAGAAGTTCAAGAGGAAATTTGAGAAGACGGGAGTAATCCGTGAATTACGCTCACGTCAGGCATTTGTTAAGCCTTCAGTTCGCCGGAGGGAAGAAATCAAGAAGGCTAAGTACGTTCAGAAGATGCAGGAGAGCGAAGAATAGTCCGCCGGCTGTATCGGTGTTTTTAATCATAACAGACAGGGTTCCTTCATGGGTCATAAGGAATCATTCCTGGAACATTTGAAAATTGAAAAGCGGTATTCACTGCACACTATCCGGTCATATCAGAATGACCTGGATCAGTTTTTTTCTTGGCTTTCGGACAATGAGATGCCAACAGCTCCCGGAGAAATTACATCACACCAGGTAAGAGCATGGGTGGTAAACCTGATAGACAAGGGCATTGCACCTGTTAGTGTTCATAGAAAAATATCATGCCTCAGGGTTTTTTTTAAATACCTCAGGAAGGAGGGAACCGTAAATCATGATCCGCTTGAAAAAGTGGTGCTGCCAAAAAGAAAGAAAAGCCTGCCTGTATTTGTAGAGGAGGAGGCCCTTGACACACTGCTTGATGATTATAATTTCGGAGATGATTTTGCAGGCATCAGAAATAGGACGATCATAGAAATACTTTACCTGACAGGAATGAGAAGATCGGAACTGATTGGACTGCGTGACAGTGACGTGGATTTGAAGGAAGCAACCGTTAAAGTCACAGGCAAAAGGAATAAACAACGTATCATACCTCTGACAAAACCATTTACTAAAAGGCTTGAGGAGTACATAAGGGCAAAAAATGATTTTGCCGCCACGGAAAACACGGACTGGTTTTTTATTACTGATAAGGGAAACAAGTTATATGATAAATATGTTTATAATACTGTAAAAGCATACCTTTCCATGGTAACCACGATTGAAAAGAAAAGCCCTCATATTTTAAGACATACGTTTGCCACACATATGCTAAACAGAGGTGCCGGGTTGAATACCATTAAGGAATTCCTTGGTCATGCAAATCTGTCAGCAACACAGATATATACACATAACACATTTGAGAAACTAAAAAAAATATATAAACAGGCTCATCCGCGAGCTTAAATTAAACAAATAAACAGGAGGTACTACTATGAACATTCAGATTCATTCAGTTCGTTTTGATGCTGATAAAAAGCTAATAAATTTTGTTCATCAAAAAGTGGGTAAATTGACCCAGTTTGGTGAAGATATTGTTAATGTCGAAGTATACCTCAGGCTTAACAATGATCAGGAGCGTGAGAATAAAATTAGCGAAATTAAACTGGATCTTTCGGGTGGACCTTTATTTGCAAAGAAGCAAAGTAAAACTTTTGAGGAGGCTACTGATAATGCCGTTGATGCTCTTAAAAAACAGATTACCAAGCATAAACAGAAGAAGAGAGGGGTGTAGGATAACTGCCGGCAAAATTATTTTGATTTATTTTGAATTATAAAATATAAATTCATACATTTGCACACCGATTTTCAGGGTGAATTATGCACCCACGGGACGTTCTTTAACTTGCCGATGTAGCTCAGTTGGTCAGAGCAGCTGATTTGTAATCTGCAGGTCGGGGGTTCGAATCCCTTCATCGGCTCCTGAAGGAGTTGTAAATGTGTGTCTTAAGAGATTAACTCTGTTTCATGGGGGGAGATACCAAAGCGGTCAACTGGGGCAGACTGTAAATCTGTTGGCAGACGCCTTCGTAGGTTCGAATCCTGCTCTCCCCACTTAAACGGAAACCTGACGAAAGCTTAAGGATATAGCCGGGAGAGAATACGAATCTCTATGATGATATAACGCGGGAGTAGCTCAGTTGGTAGAGCATTAGCCTTCCAAGCTAAGGGTCGCGGATTCGAGTTCCGTCTCCCGCTCACTTTTGATGCCAGAGTAGCTCAGGGGTAGAGCACTTCCTTGGTAAGGAAGGGGTCAGGGGTTCAATTCCCCTCTCCGGCTCAACGGGTAAAAGATACTTTTATAATTGATTACGAATATATTAAATTTAATAAGCTTGGAGTTATGGCAAAAGAAAAATTTGACAGGTCGAAACCACATGTAAATATTGGTACAATAGGTCATATTGACCATGGTAAGACCACCCTGACAGCAGCAATTACTATGGTGCTTCATAAGCAAGGACTATCTACAATCAGGGATTTTGATTCAATTGATAATGCTCCCGAGGAAAAAGAAAGGGGTATTACTATTAACACTGCTCACGTTGAATATCAGACAGCAGCGCGTCACTATGCACACGTTGACTGTCCCGGTCACGCTGACTATATTAAAAACATGGTTACAGGTGCTGCACAGATGGATGGTGCAATACTTGTTGTGGCAGCTACCGACGGCCCAATGCCACAGACTCGTGAACATATCCTTCTGGCTCACCAGGTTAACGTTCCCAAAGTACTGGTTTTCATGAACAAAGTTGATTTGGTTGATGATGAGGAACTTCTTGACCTTGTTGAGATGGAAGTACGTGATCTGCTCAACTTCTATAAATTTGATGGCGACAATGCTCCCGTTATCCGCGGTTCAGCCCTGGGAGCCATGCACGGCGAAGCAAAATGGGAAGAAAAAGTTGTTGAACTGATGAATGCCGTTGATTCATACATACCTATTCCTCCGCGCGACAACCAGAAACCATTTCTGATGCCGGTTGAAGATATATTCTCAATTACAGGACGTGGAACAGTTGCTACAGGTCGTATTGAAACAGGCGTTGTTCTTACAGGTGATGAACTTGAAATGATAGGCCTGGGTGCACAAAAACGTAAAACAGTTTGTACAGGTGTTGAAATGTTCCGTAAGATTCTCGACAGAGGCGAAGCAGGTGATAATGTCGGACTTTTACTTAGAGGTGTTGATAAGAAAGAGATCAAGAGAGGAATGGTACTCGCCAAACCGGGTTCAATAACTCCCCATACAAAGATCAAGGCCGAGATCTACGTTCTTAAGAAAGAGGAAGGCGGACGTCATACTCCGTTCCATAATAATTATCGTCCTCAGTTCTACCTAAGAACTCTTGATATTACCGGTGAGATAACTCTTCCTGAAGGCAGGGAAATGGTAATGCCTGGTGATAATGTCACTATAACCGTTGACCTGATCTACCCTGTAGCTATAAATGTAGGTCTGCGTTTTGCTATCCGCGAAGGAGGAAGAACAGTGGGAGCAGGCCAGGTTACAGAAATACTGCAGTAAACGGTTCGAGAACAGTAGCATCAGGATGAATCATGATGCTACCCTATACGGGTGTAGCTCAGTTGGTAGAGCACTGGTCTCCAAAACCAGGTGTCGGGAGTTCGAGTCTCTCCTCCCGTGCAAATAGATCGGAGATATGAATATAAAAGGATATTTTAAGGAGTCATTCACTGAACTCGTGCACAAAGTTACATGGCCAACATGGAAAGAACTCCAGAACAGCGCTGTGCTTGTTATGGTAGCTACTCTCATAATTGCTATCATTGTTGCAGCCATGGACGCTGGTTTTAGCAGGATAATGGAATTCATATACAGTTTGTTATATTAAAGAGGAGATCTTTTTCTGATGAGTGAGAATAGTAAGAAGTGGTATGTGCTGAGGGCAATTGGAGGCAAAGAAAAAAAGGTCAAGGAATATATTGATAGTGAAGTAGCCCGCCTGAAGCTTGGAGATTATATCTCACAGGTTCTTATTCCTACTGAAAAGGTTTACCAGATACGATCAGGAAAAAAGATAAGCAAGGAAAGAACATTCTTTCCGGGATATGTACTCGTTGAAGCAGTACTGGTTGGTGAAATACCACATCTTCTGAGAAACATACCAAATGTCATCGGATTTCTCGGATCACAGGATGGCGAACCGGTTCCCCTCAGAAAAGCTGAAATAAACAGAATTCTCGGAAAGGTTGATGAGCTCAATGCAAGCGATGAGGAACTTAATGTTCCCTTCTTTGTGGGAGAAGCTGTTAAAGTGATCGACGGCCCCTTCAACAGCTTTACGGGAATTATAGAAGAGGTAAATGAAGAAAAGAAAAAGCTCAAGGTGATGGTTAAGATATTTGGAAGAAAAACACCTCTTGAGCTTAGTTTTATGCAGGTAGAAAAGGAAAATTAACAGAAGATATTGACGGTTATAATATTTATAATGCTTCCTGAATGACTGTCAGACTCTCGCAATAAACACGCAAATTTTAAATTATGGCAAAAGAAGTTGCTGGACTAATAAAGTTACAGATTCGTGGCGGAGGAGCTAATCCATCTCCACCTGTAGGACCTGCGTTAGGTTCTAAAGGCGTGAATATCATGGATTTCTGCAAGCAATTTAATGCGAGGACCCAGGAAAAAGCTGGAAAAGTAATACCGGTAGTAATAACGGTATATGCTGATAAATCATTTGATTTTGTTACTAAAACACCACCGGTGGCTGTTCAGCTTCTTGAGGCTGCTAAAACAAAGAAAGGTTCACAGGAACCTAACAGAGAAAAAATAGCACAGGTTACATGGGCCCAGATCAAAACGATTGCTGAAGAAAAAATGGAGGACCTCAATTGTTTTACAATCGAGTCCGCAATGAAGATGGTAGCTGGTACCGCAAGAAGCATGGGGATTACAATAAAAGGTGAGTCCCCAATTAAAAATTAACCAGAAGAAAAATGACTAAACTTACCAAAAACCGTAAGCTTGTTCTTGAAAAACTTGAAAAAGACAGGCTTTATACGTTGAAAGAAGCATCAGCTCTGGTAAAAGAGGTGAGCACAACAAAGTTTGATGCTTCAATCGACCTGGATGTAAGGTTAGGTATAGATCCGAGAAAATCCAACCAGATGGTTCGTGGCATTGTTTCCCTTCCTCACGGAACAGGAAAGATAACACGTGTTCTTGTGCTCTGTACTCCCGACAAGGAGACTGAGGCAAAAGAAGCCGGAGCCGATTATGTTGGTCTTGACGATTATGTCGAAAAGATCAAAGGAGGCTGGACAGATATGGATGTTATCATAACCATGCCATCCGTAATGGGGAAAGTAGGTCAGTTAGGTCGGATACTTGGTCCCCGTGGACTGATGCCGAATCCGAAAAGTGGAACCGTAACAATGGATATCGGGAAGGCTGTTAAAGAAGTGAAGCAGGGCAAGATTGATTTTAAAGTGGATAAAAGCGGAATCATTCATGCCTCTATCGGAAAGGTCTCGTTTGAACCTGATAAGATCGTTGAAAATGCCAGAGAGTTCATCTCAACGGTAAATAGACTTAAACCGGCTGCTGCAAAAGGAACCTACATACGTAGCCTTTTCCTTTCAAGCACAATGAGCCCGGGTATTAAAATCGATCCCAAAGGTCTTGATGAGTAATTAATGTTATTGTTATTATGAGACGTGAAGAAAAAAATGCTATCATAGACAGCCTGACAACAAGATTGAAAGAGTACAGCCACTTTTATCTGACTGATACTGCACAACTTAATGCCGCTGATACAAGTAACCTGAGAAGGGAATGCTTTGAAAAAAATATAAAACTTATTGTAGTTAAGAACACCCTTCTCAAAAGAGCACTTGAACAATCCGGTATGAACTTTGAAGAACTCTATCCGGTTCTTAAAGGTACTACGTCCATCATGTTTACACAGTCAGTGAACAGCCCTGCAAAACTTATCAGGGAATTCCGGAAGAAACATGATAAGCCTGTTCTCAAAGGCGCATACGTTCAGGAATCAATTTACCTTGGAGATGAAATGCTCGATACTCTTGTCTCCATAAAAACAAAAGAGGAACTGATAGGAGATATTATCCTCCTGCTTCAGTCACCTGCCAAAAACGTTATATCAGCTTTGCAATCGGGTGGAAATAAAATACATGGTGTTCTTGAAACACTTTTAAAAAAGCAAACTAATTAAAAAGTATAATCAAACTAAAATCAATAAAAATGGCAGATCTCAAGAAATTTGCAGAAGAACTGGTTAACCTTTCTGTTAAAGATGTAAACGAACTGGCCACAATACTTAAAGAAGAGTATGGCATTGAACCAGCTGCGGCAGCAGTAGCAGTCGCTGGTCCGGCCAGTGGTGGTGAAGCACCTGCTGCTGAAGAAAAATCAACATTCGATGTTATTCTAAAAAACGCAGGCGGACAGAAATTACAGATTGTTAAACTTGTTAAAGACATCACCGGTCTTGGACTTAAAGAAGCTAAAGCAGTAGTTGACTCTGCTCCGGCTCCGGTTAAAGAAGGTGTCTCAAAAGATGAAGCGGAAGCTGTTAAAAACCAATTAGTAGAGGCAGGAGCTGAAGTTGAACTTAAATAAGCTATACCACATTGCTGGATTTTAGGTTTAGTCCCGAGTACTCGGGACTAGGCCTTTTGTCATTTAAATTATAAGTTCACTTAATCTTTTTAAAATGTCCTCAAAAAATACCGAAAGAATAAATTTCACATCCAGGAAAGTTCAATTAGATTATCCTGATTTTCTGGAAGTTCAGTTAAAATCCTTCGGTGAGTTCTTTCAGCTTGGAATAACTCCCGAGAACAGGAAAAAAGAGAGACTCTATAAAGTCTTTACTGAAAACTTTCCTATAACTGACACCAGGAATAATTTTGTTCTCGAATTTCTGGATTATTATATTGACCCTCCCAGATATACTATTGATGAGTGTATTGAACGAGGGCTTACTTTCAGTGTACCCCTGAAGGCAAAGCTGAAACTCTATTGCACCGATCCGGAGCATGAGGACTTTGATACGGTCATCCAGGATGTATACCTCGGAACCGTGCCTTATATGACTGAACGGGGAACTTTTGTGATAAATGGTGCAGAAAGAGTTGTAGTATCGCAGTTGCACAGGTCGCCGGGAGTATTCTTCGGACAGAGCCTCCATGCTAACGGAACGAAACTCTATTCAGCAAGAATTATACCCTTCAAAGGTTCCTGGATCGAGTTTGCTACCGACATCAATAATGTGATGTACGCCTATATCGACAGGAAAAAGAAACTCCCCGTGACAACTCTTCTCCGGGCAATAGGCTTCGAAAGCGATAAAGAAATACTTGAGATCTTTAACCTTGCGGAAGAACAAAAGGTCTCAAAAACAAACATAAAAAAACTTGTTGGACGTAAGCTGGCCGCCAGGGTTCTGAAAACATGGGTTGAAGACTTTGTGGATGAGGATACCGGCGAGGTGGTCTCCATAGAAAGAAATGAAGTGATCCTCGACAGGGAAACAACAATAGAACAGGAACATATTGACCTTATTGTCGATTCGGGTGCAAAAACAATACTTCTTCACAAGGAAGACTTATCACTATCGGATTATGCCATCATATATAATACACTGCAAAAAGATCCTTGTAACTCTGAGAAAGAGGCAGTTATATATATTTACCGTCAGCTGCGGAATGCAGAACCACCCGATGAGGCAACTGCCCGTGACGTTATCGACAAATTATTCTTTTCAGATAAAAGATATGATCTCGGCGAAGTAGGCCGCTACCGTATCAATAAGAAACTGGGTCTTAATACCGACATGGAGGTTAAGATTCTGACAAGGGAAGATATTATCAAGATCATAGAGTACCTGATCGAACTCATTAATTCCAAGACAGATATCGATGATATTGACCATCTAAGCAACAGGAGAGTACGTACCGTGGGTGAACAACTATATACACAGTTCGGAGTGGGACTTGCCCGAATGGCACGTACTATCCGTGAGAGAATGAATGTCAGAGATAACGAGGTATTTACACCGATAGACCTGATAAATTCAAAAACTCTTTCATCAGTTATCAATTCATTTTTCGGAACAAATCAGCTGTCACAATTCATGGACCAGACTAACCCTCTGGCCGAGATGACACATAAACGCCGTATGTCGGCACTCGGCCCGGGCGGATTGTCACGTGAAAGAGCAGGCTTTGAGGTGAGAGACGTGCATTATACACACTACGGCCGTCTTTGTCCAATTGAAACCCCGGAGGGACCAAATATAGGTCTTATATCATCTCTCTGTGTTTATGCCAAGATCAATAATCTTGGATTTATTGAAACACCTTACCGTAAAGTGGCTCAGGAACAGGTTGATTTTACAAAGGACGGGATAGTATGGTTGAGTGCTGAAGAAGAAGAAGAGAAAATGATAGCCCAGGCTAATGCCCCTCTTCTGAAAGACGGACATTTTGAAAGTACAAAAGCAAAATGCAGATATGAGGCTGATTATCCTATTGAAGAGGTCTCAAAGATCGACCTGATGGACGTGGCACCAAACCAGATCGCTTCAATTGCCGCATCCCTCATCCCATTCCTTGAACATGATGATGCAAACAGAGCACTGATGGGATCAAATATGATGCGACAGGCTGTTCCTCTTATTAATCCTGAATCGGCAATAGTGGGGACCGGTCTGGAAACACAGGTGATCAAGGACAGCCGGATACTTTTTGTAGCGGAAGGCGATGGTGTTGTGGAATATGTAGATGCCAATGAAATAGTCATCAGATATACCCGTACTGATGAGGAGAAATTTGTGAGCTTCGATGATGATATAAAAAGATATGTCCTTCCGAAATACAAGAAGACAAACCAGAATACCTGTATCAACCTGGTTCCTGTGGTGAAAAAAGGAGAAAAGGTTAAAAAAGGACAGGTTCTTACTGAAGGTTATGGTACAAAAAATGGTGAACTGGCGCTTGGCAGAAACCTGAAAGTTGCATTCATGCCCTGGAAAGGCTATAACTTTGAAGATGCAATAGTGATATCCGATAAGGTGGTTCAGGAAGATATGTTTACATCAGTCCATATCGATGAGTATCTTCTTGAAGTACGTGATACAAAACGGGGTCTCGAGGAACTTACTTCTGATATACCCAATATAAGTGAAGAGGCAACCAAAAACCTGGATGATAACGGTCTTATTAGGATCGGCGCCCACATACTGCCGGGCGACATATTAATAGGTAAGATCACACCAAAGGGAGAATCAGATCCTTCACCTGAAGAGAAACTTCTCCGTGCAATCTTCGGTGATAAAGCGGGTGATGTAAAAGATGCTTCCCTCAAGGCAGGTCCTTCATTGGAAGGTGTGGTAATTGATAAAAAGCTGTTTACCAGAGCTGTAAAGGACAGGAAAACCAAAGCGGTGGAAAAACCATTGCTCGAAAAGATCGATCAGGAATTCAATAAGAATGTTGAAGATCTTAAGGCAAAACTGGTTGACAAACTCTTTATTCTTGTTAATGGTAAAACATCACAGGGAGTAAAGGATTATCTCAATGTGGATGTAATACCAAAAGGAAGCAAATTCACTCTGAAACAACTTCAGGAGATAGATTTCCTGAATGTCAATCCGAATAAGTGGACTACTGACAAGAAGAAAAATGACAGCATCAAACAGCTTCTCCATAATTATATAATCAAGTATAAGGAGATAGATGGTGTTTACAAACGTAATAAATACAATATCACAATAGGTGATGAACTGCCAGCAGGTATTGTACGTCTTGCCAAGGTCTATATAGCCAAAAAACGTAAGATCAAAGTTGGTGATAAAATGGCCGGACGGCATGGTAACAAGGGTATTGTTGCCAAGATCGTCCGTGCTGAGGATATGCCATTCCTTGAAGATGGAACACCCGTTGATATTGTTCTTAACCCGTTAGGCGTTCCTTCAAGAATGAACCTCGGACAGATATATGAAACAGTGCTCGGATGGGCAGGTAAGAAACTGGGACTCCAATTCTCAACTCCTATATTTGACGGAGCTTCTATTGACCAGATAACACAATATACCGAAGAGGCAGGTCTTCCCAAATATGGCAAGACTTACCTCTATGACGGTGGTACAGGAGAAAAATTTGATCAGCCGGCAACTGTGGGGGTTATATACATGCTCAAGCTTGGTCATATGGTTGACGACAAAATGCATGCCCGCTCCATAGGTCCTTATTCTCTTATAACTCAGCAGCCGCTGGGTGGTAAGGCACAGTTCGGAGGTCAGCGTTTCGGGGAAATGGAAGTATGGGCTCTCGAAGCTTTCGGAGCAGCACATATACTCCAGGAGATACTGACAATAAAATCTGATGATGTCATAGGACGTGCAAAAGCCTATGAATCAATTGTCAAGGGGGAACCTATGCCAATGGCGGGAATACCTGAGTCACTGAACGTGCTGTTGCACGAGCTGAGAGGTCTTGGATTAAGTGTTATCCTTGATTAACAGCTCTTATTGCTTTTTATCAAATAATTTGGATAATAAAATTACGATATATGTCATTCAGAAGAGATAACAAAACGAAGACTAGTTACTCAAAGATCTCAATAGGTCTTGCTTCACCCGAAGAAATACTTGACCGCTCCAGTGGTGAAGTGCTGAAGCCTGAAACAATAAACTACCGTACCTACAAACCTGAACGTGACGGCTTATTCTGTGAGAGGATATTCGGACCCGTAAAAGATTACGAATGTCACTGCGGAAAGTACAAAAGGATACGTTATAAGGGTATAGTGTGCGACCGCTGTGGTGTTGAAGTCACCGAGAAGAAGGTGCGGCGTGAAAGAATGGGGCATATCTCACTTGTTGTCCCTGTTGCACATATCTGGTACTTCCGTTCATTGCCCAACAAAATAGGTTACCTGCTTGGTCTTCCTACAAAGAAACTCGATTCGATAATCTATTATGAGAGATATGTTGTGGTTAATCCCGGCATAAAAGAGGCTGATGGCGTGAAAACCCTCGATTTTCTTACTGAAGAGGAGTACATTGATATCATTGAATCGCTGCCAAAGGAAAACCAGTATCTTGAGGAGAATCACCCCGATAAGTTTGTTGCAGATATGGGAGCTGAGGCTCTTTACAAGCTTCTGAACCGTCTTGACCTTGATGAGATATCATATTCACTTCGACACAGGGCAAACACCGAAACTTCACAACAACGTAAAAATGAGGCCCTTAAACGTCTGCAGGTTGTTGAGGCTTTCAGAGATTCAAAACATGTAAACAAACCGGAATGGATGATTATAAAAGTGGTTCCGGTAATCCCTCCTGAACTGAGACCGCTTGTTCCTCTTGATGGCGGACGATTTGCCACCAGCGATCTGAATGATCTTTACAGGAGAGTGATAATCAGGAATAACCGCCTGAAAAGACTTATAGAGATCAAAGCTCCGGAGGTAATCCTCAGGAACGAAAAACGAATGCTGCAGGAGGCTGTTGATTCGCTTTTCGATAATTCAAGAAAAGCCAATGCAGTGAAGACTGATGCAAACAGACCTCTTAAATCATTGAGCGACAGTCTTAAAGGTAAACAAGGAAGATTTCGCCAGAACCTCCTTGGAAAAAGAGTTGATTATTCAGCTCGTTCTGTTATCGTTGTGGGACCTGAGCTTAACCTGCATGAATGCGGACTTCCAAAAGATATGGCAGCAGAACTGTATAAGCCGTTTATAATAAGGAAACTTATTGAAAGAGGCATAGTTAAAACAGTGAAATCGGCTAAGAAGATAGTCGACAGGAAAGACCCTGTTGTGTGGGATATTCTTGAGAATGTACTTAAAGGACATCCTGTTCTTCTTAACCGTGCGCCTACACTTCACAGACTTGGTATACAGGCATTCCAGCCCAAACTTATTGAGGGGAAAGCCATTCAGCTTCACCCTCTTGTATGTACAGCTTTTAATGCTGATTTCGATGGTGACCAGATGGCTGTGCATCTGCCACTTGGGAACGGGGCAATACTAGAGGCCCAGATGCTTATGCTGGCTTCACACAATATCCTTAATCCTGCTAACGGAGCACCTATTACCGTTCCTTCTCAGGATATGGTGCTTGGACTTTATTATATGACGAAGGGAAGAAAGAGTACCGACAAGGAAAAAGTGAGAGGCGAAGGCCTGTCATTTTATTCACCTGAAGAGGTCGCTATTGCACATAATGAGGGTAAGGTTGACCTGCATGCCATAATTAAAGTAAAGGTCAATGACAGGGTCAATGATGAGATGGTGAATCATATCATAGAAACAACAGTTGGCAGGGTTATTTTTAACCAGTATGTACCTGAAGAAGTTGGCTTTATCAATGAGATCCTTACAAAGAAATCTCTCAGAGACATTATCGGACGTGTTCTGAAACTTGCCGGAATGGCAAAAACCTCAGATTTCCTTGATGCAATAAAGAACCTGGGATACTATTCTGCCTTCAAGGGAGGTCTCTCCTTTAACCTCGATGATGTTATCATTCCCGAGGAAAAAGAAAAGTTTGTCACGGAAGGATATGAACAGGTAGAGGAGGTACTGAACAATTACAGCATGGGCTTTATTACAAATAATGAGCGCTATAACCAGATTATCGATATCTGGACACATGTAAATGCCAGGCTCACTCAGTCGCTTATGAAACAGCTTTCGAACGACAAGCAGGGTTTCAACTCGGTCTACATGATGCTTGACTCAGGTGCAAGGGGCTCTAAAGAACAGATCCGCCAGCTTTCCGGGATGAGGGGACTGATGGCAAAACCTCAGAAATCTGGTGCCACCGGTTCAGAGATTATTGAGAACCCGATACTTTCGAACTTCAAGGAGGGACTCTCGGTGCTTGAGTACTTCATCTCTACCCACGGTGCCAGAAAAGGACTTGCAGATACAGCTCTTAAAACAGCTGATGCTGGCTATCTTACACGACGTCTCGTTGATGTATCACAGGATGTCATTATTAATGAAGATGACTGCGGTACTTTAAGAGGTCTGGTAGCAACAGCCATAAAGAAGAATGAAGAGATCGTTGAATCACTGTATGAACGAATACTGGGACGTACTACTGTTCATGATGTTTACCATCCTCTTACAGGAGAACTTATTGTGGAGGCAGGAAAAGAACTGACAGAAGATCTTGCAAAGAAAATAGAAGACTCTCCTATCGAGCAGGTTGAGATCCGGTCGGTACTTACCTGTGAATCCAAAAAAGGAGTGTGTGCAAAATGTTACGGCCGTAACCTGGCAACAGGGTTAATGGTGCAGAAAGGTGAGGCAGTTGGTGTTATAGCTGCCCAGAGTATTGGTGAACCAGGGACACAGCTTACACTGCGAACATTCCACGTGGGTGGTACAGCTTCGAATATCACAACTGAATCAAGACTGGTAGCCCGTTATTCAGGTATTGCAGAGATTGAAGAACTAAGATCAGTAACAAGAAAAGATGTTGAAAAAGGAAATGTCGATATAGTCATAGGACGACTGGCGGAGCTCAGGATAATAGATAAAAAAACCGGAATTGCCCTTACAACTCATTCAATTCCATATGGTTCCAAGCTTTATGTTAAACCGGGACAGGAAATAGAAAAGGGAAAGCTTATCTGCGAATGGGATCCCTTCAATGCAGTTATTATTTCGGAAGTTACAGGGAAAATTGGATTTGACTACCTTTTGGAAGGTATTACCTACCGTGAAGAATCAGATGAGCAGACAGGTTTTAAGGAAAAGGTGATAATTGAAAGCAGGGATAAGACCAAGAACCCGGCTGTCAGAATATTATCTCCCAAAGGTGAGGAGATGAAGATATATAACCTGCCGGTGGGATCTCATTTGGTTGCTGAGTTAAACAAAACAATTACAGCCGGTGAGGTGCTTGCAAAAATACCCCGTGCTGTCGGAAAATCCGGCGATATTACCGGTGGTCTGCCAAGAGTAACAGAACTGTTCGAAGCCCGTAACCCCTCGAATCCGGCAATCGTTTCCGAGATCGATGGTGAAGTAACCTTCGGTAAGATAAAAAGAGGTAACAGGGAGATTACAATTAAATCTAAAACCGATGAGGTGAAAAAATACCTCGTCCCCCTGTCAAAACAGATACTGGTACAGGAAAACGATTATGTAAAGGCAGGTATAGCACTTTCTGACGGAGCAATAACTCCTTCGGACATCCTGTCAATCAAGGGACCAACAAAGGTGCAGGAATATATTGTTAATGAGATACAGGAAGTTTACCGTCTGCAGGGTGTTAAGATAAATGACAAGCATTTTGAAATAATAGTCCGGCAGATGATGCGTAAAGTGGAGATTGTCGATCCGGGTGATACAAAATTCCTGGAACGCCAGATCGTTGATAAACTTGAATTCATGGATGAAAATGACTGGATTTATGGAAAGAAATATATCCTGGATTCAGGAGATTCACAGACTCTTCGCCCCGGTATGATAGTAACAGCCCGAAAACTGAGAGATGAGAATTCTGTTCTCAAGCGGAAAGACCTGAAGACGGTTGAAGCCAGGGATGCTATCCCTGCAACCTCAAGCCAGGTACTGCAGGGAATAACCAGGGCCGCACTTCAAACAAACAGTTTCTTCTCAGCTGCATCATTCCAGGAAACAACCAAGGTACTTAACGAAGCTGCAATACTTGGTAAGGTCGATAAACTCGAAGGTCTTAAAGAGAACGTAATCGTAGGGCACCTTATTCCGGCCGGCACCGGACAACGTGAATATGGCAGTATTATAGTGGGATCGCTCGAGGAATATGAAAACATTGTGGGTGCTGAACAACAGGAATCTGAAGTTGAAACTGAGAGCGACATAGTAAACTAATACACATTATTATGGCAGATCAAAAGGAACAAAACCAGATAAATATTGAGCTGAATGAGGAGGTTGCCCAGGGTGTCTATTCAAACCTGGCAGTGATAACCCACTCGGCTTCGGAATTTGTAATTGACTTTATCCGGATAATGCCGGGGATACCAAAAGCCCAGGTAAAATCCAGAATCATCCTTACCCCTGAACATGCTAAAAGACTTGCATCAGCCATGCAGGATAATATTGCAAAATATGAAGCGGTTCACGGACAAATAAAGGAAATAAAAGGGTCGGGACCTGTTATGCCGTTGAATTTCGGCGGACCAACAGCCCAGGCCTGAAATTCCATAACTCCAATGATAAGCCGTCAAATTTTGGGTTTGACGGCTTTATTTTTTGTAATCAATGAAATATAAGCTTACTTTGTATGTTATTAAAACATACCAAAGATATTATCAACATGAGTAGATACCTGATCCGGAAAATAATCGTCGTTACAATAATACTGTTGCCGTTATTTTTTTTTCAGGGTTGTAAGAAGCAGGCAAAATGCGGTTGCGGAAAGGATATTCTCTTTTCATTGGACAATGAACTGATGGATTATTCTTCAATATCATATAGTTCAAACGGCCAGACTGCTTCTTTTTTAATTTATAACGGAATTTACTATGATACTTATATTTTCTGTAATCCTGAAGAAATGTATTCTACTTATACAGATCTGTCCGGTGAGGAGCAGGTTCTTATATCAGGAGATGTTTTCTGGGATTGCAGCTATATGATGAACAGCAGTAATTCTTACTACTACTCATATTATAAAGTCTATAATATCGAGATCACCGGAATGAAGTCCTATTTGTACGGCAAAAAGTAAAGCTCCCCATGACACTATACAACCTATCCTTTGCAGGTGCAGGCAGGGTGGCCGGAGCTCTCTGCAGGGGGATGTATTCTAAGGGGATAAATATTCGTCATATTGTATCTGAATCGCAGGCCGGTGCAAAAATGCTGGCTGATGAATGTGACGCATCATATTCAACCAGCCTCTCTTTTGATGAACCGGCTGATATTATCATTGTTGCAGTCCCTGATCACAGGTTGAAAGAAGTCCTGGGCAGTATTGAATGTCCTGAAAATACACTGGTTGCCCATACGGCAGGAAGCTTTGGTCTTGAAGTCTTCCCTTCACGCTTAAAACATACCGGTGTGTTTTACCCCTTGCAAACATTCTCGAAGGACAGAAAAACCTCATTTAACGGCCTTCCATTTTTTCTCGAAGCAAGCAGTTCTGAAAAGGAAGCTATGCTTACAGACCTTGCAGAATCTATCGGCGGAAAGGTCTATGTTGTTGATAAAGAGCGTCGAAAACTGTTACACCTGGCTGCCGTTTTTGTTTGTAACTTTGTTAATCATATGCTTACAGCAGGAAAGGAGATAACCACAAAAAGCGGATTCTCATTTGAGGTGCTTGAACCTCTGATAGCGGAAACTGTTTCAAAAGCCATGGAGCTTGGTCCGGACCATTCACAAACCGGCCCTGCCGTGCGAAATGATAAGAATACTATTACAAAACATATTGATTTATTATCTTTCTCTCCTGAATTGCAAAACATATATAAGGAGGTAACGGAATCTATAGTTAATTACTATAAGAAGGGATTGTAATGGCAAACTTTAAGGAAGAACTGGTAAAGGTAAAAGCATTTATTTTCGATATCGACGGGGTTCTTTCGCTGCAGACGATCAGCCTGAATTCATTCGGGGTGCCAAACAGAACAGTAAACCTGCGTGACGGATATGCCGTACAACTTGCAGTGAAAAAAGGCTATCACATCGGGATAATTTCGGGGAGCAATTCAAAAGAATATATGAAAAGGCTTAAGATGCTGGGTGTTACAGATATTTACCTTAACAGTAAAACAAAGCTCGATCATTATAATGCCTTTAAGAAGAAACATGATCTCAACGATTCTGATATTCTTTTTATGGGTGATGATATTCCGGATTACGGCGTAATGAAAACCGCAGGTATCCCTGTTTGTCCTTCGGATGCCGATAGCGAAATAAAACAGATCGCTATATATATTTCCGACAAGAAAGGTGGGGAGGGGTGTGTAAGAGATGTTATTGAACAGGTGCTGCGGCTGCATAATAACTGGATGGACCCTGATGCATTTTCATGGTAATATGAAAGAATTCCTGAAACTTATAAGATGGCCTAACCTTATCATTGTGATACTTACAATGGTACTGATGCGTTATGCTGTTATTGAGTCGCTGATAAGCAAGATTGGTATAATCCCTTTAAGCGGGGCCGGAGAGCAAATTCCCATGATGCTCCAATTTCCCTGGTATTATTTTGTTCTTCTTGTTATTGCTACTGTTTTTATTACTGCAGGAGGATATGTAATAAATGACTACTTCGATATTAAAACTGACCTGATCAACAAGGGTAGAGTAATTGTTGGAACCAGGATCCCGAGACGTCAGGCCATGATGTGGCATAACATTTTCAATATTACCGGAGTGGCAGCCGGGTTTTATATTTCCTGGAAGGCAGGATATGTCTGGATAGGGATCCTGTTCCTGATGGTATCCGGGCTGCTGTACTTTTATTCAGCCAGTTATAAACGCCAGTTCCTGATCGGGAACATTATAGTAGCCTTCCTGACGGCAATGGTTCCCTTTTTAGTGATAATATACGAATGGTCATTCATATACCGGTATTATGCAGTAAATGCCCTTCAATTACCGGATCTAAGCTTCTTGTTTTACTGGGTAGGAGGTTTCTCTCTTTTTGCATTTCTAACAACACTTACCCGTGAAATAATAAAAGACATTGAAGATTTTGAAGGTGATTTATCCTATGGAAGGAACACAATGCCTGTGGTAATTGGAATTCCTGCTTCAAAGGTCGTTGTCACAAGCCTGATAGTCATTACAGTAGCAATGCTTTACGTGGTATGGAGACTCTTCATTTTCGATAAAATAACACTGATCTATCTTACTGTATTTATTGTATTGCCAATGTTTTATGTTATTTACCAGGTGTTCAGAAGCAGAGACAAGAAACAACTTCACAGTGCCAGCACCATCATGAAGGTCGTTATGCTTATCGGGATCCTCTATTCCCTGGTTGTAAAAGCAATACTAACCTGGAACCTCTTCTGAAAATAATGATAGTTGATAACCTGAATAAATACAGGATAATACTTGCATCACGTTCCCCTCGCAGACAGCAGCTACTGAGGCAGCTTGGAATAAAATTCGATGTCGTAATAAGAGACTATAAAGAAACTTACCCTCATGGCCTTTCCGGGGAAGAGATTGCTGTATACCTGGCCAGGGAAAAGGCAGGTTCTTTCAGGAATAAACTATCAGATAATGAGATAGTCATTACAGCCGACACTATAGTATGGTGTAATAACAGGGTGCTGAACAAACCTGCAAATGCAGATGAGGCCAGGCTGATGATCAGTGATCTTTCCGGTAATACTCATGAGGTAATAACCGGGGTCTCTCTTTTGTCATCAGTAAAGGAGAAAACATTCTCCGTATCAACAAAGGTGACTTTTGTGAAACTTTCAGATGAGGAGATAATTTATTATATTGAAAAGTTCAGACCTTACGACAAAGCAGGAGCATATGGAATACAGGAATGGATAGGTATTGCTGCCTGTAACCGTATTGAGGGTTCATATTTTAATGTTGTGGGACTTCCGGTGCAGAGGCTGTATAAGGAACTTAAAGAGTTTATAAAATAGGTACAGGGTGCAAGGTGCAAGGCTCCCCTCCTGGGAGAGCCTGTCCCGACAGACAGGTCGGGAGATTGGGGGTGGGTTTAACAAAACGAAAAATAAAATTTACCAGAATATGAAAAAATTTCTATTTACATCAGCATTCTTATTTATAACCCTCTTTGTATCTGCAATTCCTGATGAGGGTATGTGGATCCCGCTGCTGATAGAGAAGTACAACATAAAACTGATGCAGGAAAAGGGATTCAAACTGACAGCTGACGATATTTACAGCATCAACAAGGCCTGTATGAAGGATGCAGTAGTCTCTTTCGGAGGAGGTTGTACAGCTGAACTTATCTCGCCCGGAGGCTTGCTCCTGACTAACCATCATTGCGGATATGGTCGAATACAGGCTCTCTCCACCCTGGAGAATGACTACCTGACTAACGGATTCTGGGCAATGTCGCATGAAGAAGAACTGGCGTGTCCGGGCCTCTTTGTGACCTTTCTTAAAAGGATGGAGGATGTAACAGATAAGGTGCTGGAGGGAATTGACAAGGATATGGAGTTTCCGGTAAGGGAAGCAAAAATAGATTCCAATATTCAGGAGATAATGGTCATGGCAGTAGAAGGAACAGATTATACAGCAAGTGTACGCCCATTTTTTATGGGGAACCAATACTTTCTGATGGTCTATGAAACATTTAATGATATAAGGCTTGTAGGTGCACCACCCTCTGCAATAGGGAAATTCGGCGGTGAAACGGATAACTGGGTGTGGCCCAGGCACACAGGAGATTTCTCACTGTTTCGTATTTATGCAAATAATGAAAATAAACCGGCGTCATTTTCGATGGAAAACAAGCCCTATAAACCGCTATACTATTTTCCCGTCTCACTTAAGGGAGTTAATGAAGGTGATTTTACGATGGTTTTTGGGTATCCGGGTTCAACCTCTGAATATGTCCCTTCGTATCATATCGATATGGTAAAGAATTATATCAACCCTAAAATGATTGAGATCCGTACAAAAAAAATAGAGATTATGGAAGCAGCTATGAATACGGATCCTCTCATAAGACTTCAATATTCAGCAAAAAAATTCGGTGTTGCCAATGCGTGGAAAAAATGGATAGGGGAGAACCAGAGCCTTGAAAGGATGAATACAATAGGGAAAAAGCAGGAATACGAAAAAAGACTGACAGAATGGATAAATGAAGATGAATCAAGAAGAGAAAAATATGGGGAAATACTGCCTCGTTACAAGGAATTGTATTCAGAGCTTAAAGATTACAACCTGGTATACAGCTATACCAGTGATGTCTTCTTCAATGCCGGAGCTGAATCGGTCGGATTTGCCAGGTATATGATGGCATTGGCCGGAATCTATGAAACAGATCCGTATTCGGAAAAGACTGATATAATTAAAAATGAGATGATTAACAGGGCGAAAGGCTTTTTCAGAAACTTTAATTTGGAGACTGACAGGAAACTTTTTGAAGCGATGATGTCTATGTATGGCGAGAATCTCGATCAGAAATGGCTGGCTCCGGAGTACATTAAGATAAAAAATACTTGCAAGGGGGACTTTCATAAATTTGCTGATAAAACTTATAACAAATCAATTTTTACTGACGAGGAGAAATTTATTTCATTTGTCAATAATTTCAATAAGAGCAGTCTGAAGAAACTTCAGAAATATCCTTTTTACAGACTTGCACAGAGTGCAGCTGAGTTTCTGTCCGCAAATGTCAGAAGTGAGCTGTATGAGATATCATCAGAAATAGAGAAACTTAACAAAGATTATATGACTCTGCAAATGGAGTTTGACAGGGATCGTCTTTTTTACCCTGATGCAAATTCAACTCTCAGGGTAGCTTATGGAACAGTGAAGGGATATCTTTCAAAAGATGCAGTCTGGTTTAAACACTATACTACTTTAGAAGGCATAATGGAAAAGGATAATCCTGAAATATTCGATTACAATGTCCCTGATAAGTTGAGACAATTGTATATCGACAAGGATTTTGGCCGGTATACAACCGGTAATGGTGAGGTTCCTGTTTGTTTCATTGCCAATAACCACACTACAGGCGGCAATTCGGGCAGCCCTGTGATCAATGCTGACGGGCATCTTATAGGCATTAACTTCGACAGGGCATGGGAGGGTGTCGCCAGTGATATGGCCTTCAATCCGGAACAGAGCCGCAACATAAGCCTCGATATCAGGTTTGTTTTGTTTATCATAGATAAATATGCCGATGCTGATTATCTACTGGACGAGATGACAATAATTGAATAGACAGACTGGATTTCTAAGTCCTGTTAAGCATCTGCTAATTCAGTAAAATTACTTAATTTCACAGGAAATATTATTGTAATGAAGATTGTCGCCGACGATAAGATCCCATTCCTTAAAGGAATTCTGGAACCATTTGCTGAAGTTGTATATCTTCCGGGCAAACAGATAGACAATAAGATCCTGAAGGATGCTGATGCCCTGCTTACAAGAACAAGGACAAAATGTACTGAATCGCTTCTAAAGGGAACAAAAGTAAGATTTATAGGTACTGCTACTATTGGTTTTGATCATATCGACACAAAGTTCTGTGCAAAAAACGGGATATTCTGGACTAATGCTCCAGGCTGTAATTCAACATCAGTACAGCAGTATATGGCTGTTGCCCTGCTAAAAATGGCTTTTGAGTTCAGGTTTAGCCTGAAAGATAAAACCATCGGTATCGTCGGTGTCGGAAATGCAGGATCGAAGGTCGAAAAGCTTGCGCGTCTTCTGGAGATGAATATTCTTCTGAATGATCCTCCAAGAGCCCGTAAAGAGGGTAAAAAGAATTTTGTAAACCTCAGCACTGTTTTGAATGAATCAGATATTATTACACTTCATGTACCTCTTAATGTTGTTGGAGAATACTGCACATGGTACCTTTTTAATGACATGAGTTTTAAAAAGGTAAAGAAGGGAACCTGGTTCATCAATACATCACGCGGTGAAGTGGCAGAAACAGGCGCGCTCATCAAAGCCATGGAGTCGGGCAGGCTGGGGGGAGCTGTAATAGATGTATGGGAGAATGAACCTGATATTGACCTGAACCTTATGTCGGGAACATTTCTTGCCACACCCCATATCGCAGGATATTCAACAGATGGTAAAGCAAACGGCACTTCTATCATAGTAAACGCATTATGCAGTCATTATAATCTCCCTCTTGAAAAATGGTATCCGGCGGATGTCCCAAAACCTGTTGACCCTGAAATATCATTAAGCGGAACCGGAAAGACCAGCGAGGATGTACTCAGAGAAGCTGTTGGCAGTACATATAATATTGATGAAGACAATATCAGCCTCCGCTTTTCACCATCCGACTTTGAAAAATTGAGAAATGATTACAGGACAAGGAGGGAGTTCAATGCATATACCATAAAGCTTAATGGCGGAACAAAACAGTCGAGACGAATGCTTGACCAGCTGGGATTTACAGTAATATAAGTCTTGCAGGGAAAGAATCTTATCAATTTCCCCCATTTTCTGCTATTCTTGCGTACTCCATTACCTGAAAAACAAATGCCTGGAGCCTTGTCTCGAGTGACACAGTGTCCTGTCCGTCATAAGCAATATTAATAAAAGGTATATTCATATGGTCCTTGCGGAAAGAATCACTAACCGAGGCTATTAATGTTCCCGGCATACATGTAAAAGGAAGTATAGCCGCAATGCCTGAAACTCCTTTTTTAGCCAGGGCAACTGATGTACCCATTGCAATGGGAGGGTCACCGTCATAGAACTCACTTACATATGTGTTGCAAAGCCTTAACATATCATGAAGAGGTACATACTTATCATTATCAATGAATTTCGTTATACCCTTGAGTAATGATGAAGCAATAATATTCTGTCCTATACCCTGTATTTTTGATTTAATTATTCCTCCTTTGTCATTTTTCCAACGGCTATCACGTGTAAATCGATGAGTTGAGTAAGTAATCCATTCTGAGAATGGACTTACAACTACCTCAACGCCAAGATTTTCCAGTCTATTTGCAATATTGCCGTTACAAAATGCATTGTCACGCATATAAGATTCACCAATAATTGATACAACAGGTTTTCTTTCTTTTCCGTCAACTTTTATTGCTAAGAATTCTGATGCAATATCTACCAGTACTTTATGTAATCCGTTTGATCTTTTCTCTATACATTTCTCCAGTTTTTTTATTGCATCATAATAGATCTTATCCGTTTCACCCTTATTGATCTCATAAGGTTTGATTGCACATTGTAATTTCCTTATATATTCTGCGACAATGATTCCTTTCCAGGCATTGATTCTGAATTTTTGTCCGTATTCACCGGCGAGATCTTCGTATGAGGTATCATTAGAGGGTGTTATCAATTCTGCATCATGATATCCCAGTCTGTCAAAAAGAATCCTGTGAAACTGGTTATATTGTCCAAAACGACATGGCCCATTATGATCAGGCATGAAGAAACTTACTTTTTTGGGATCAGTACCCTGTTCTTTTAATTTTTTAATAAAACTTCCCGTTACGCAAATCATTGGAAAGCATTCTTTGGAAGAGGTATATTCTCTTCCAATTGTCAAATCCTCCTCTGTAGGTCTGGGCAATACTTCAGACGGGACACCAATACTCCGGGCAGCAGCAGCAACCATATATGCACCATCGCTCATGTATGGAAAATATAATATCCTTCCTTCCGGTGGTGATGACGGACTTGGCCTTGGTCTGAATATTTTCACATCTTTTTTAACGTTCATTTCTGTACCTTTCAGACTGTCAAGGAATGCCTCAATACGGGTTACCATCCCGGCGTCTGCAGAGTGTTCATCAATTTCAAGATGGAGAAAAGGTTTCCCTTTGAGTTCTTCTGTTACATAATGCCATAAGAATGAATCAGGACCACATCTGAAGTTACTTATATAAACAGCATATAGCCTGTCTGTTTTCGCCACATACTGTGCCGCTGCAATAATTTTCTGACCATTGGGCCAGTACATATTTCTATAGTTTTCGTAAATATTACCGGTGACAAGGTCAAGCATATCTATCGGAATGGGCATTACATTCTTGGCAATCAGTTTTTCCACAAGACCAAGGTTCAGGTGTGGATCAGAGCTGTTATATGGTCTGCCCAGAAGTATTACCGGCCTGCATCCTGAAGGGATATTACTCATGACCTCCTTCCCATATTCCACTAACCGTTTTTCAAATCCTGTCTGGATATCATCTGCGAAATAAACTGCCTCCTTTATGGTTTTTTTACTTATTCCGAATTTCTCATTAAAGTATCCGGTCATTTCTTTTATCAGAGCTGTTTCAAAGAATCGGAAATGTAATGTAGGTATCAGTAATTTTGATTCATCTATTTTACCTTTCAGCGCTGATTTAACCATGAAGGGGTATGACTGGATCCAGGGGCAGTTACAGTTAAAGGTCTTATCACCCTCCCTGAATCGTGAATTGACAATGAAGGGTAGAAAAATATAATCTGCCCCTTTTTTGATAAGGTCTATCACATGCCCATGCATGATCTCCACGGGCAGGCAGATTTCAGTTGTAATTGTCTCAATAGACTGAGTTACAAGTTCTTTGTCGGATTCTTTTGATAATAAAATGGTAAATCCGAGTTTTTCGAAGAAGGTTTTCCAGAAAGGAAACTGCTGGTAGAAGACCATCAGAGCACGAGGTATACCAATGGTAGTATTTTTAATTTCCTTTGGTACTTCATAACCTTCAATAAGCATCTCAGTCCTTTTCAGGAACAGGTTCGGGATATTGTTCTTATGTTGTTTTCTTCCTTCAGTTTCATATTTTTCACATCTGCCACCATAAAACAATGATTTCCTTTCGCCGGTGATCTTTACTTTTCTTATTTCACAATGGTTAGTGCATCCCTGGCATGTAAATCTGCTGATTCCGTAAGTCGCATTGCGGATACCAAAACCCTTGAATGATGTTTTTTCCCCTGGTGCCATTGTCCTTTGAGCCAGTATTGCCGCTCCGATAGCACCTGTAACATCAAAATGAGGCGGTATGATTATTTTTTTCCCCAGTACCTGTTCAAAAGCTGCAACAACAGCTTTATTGTTGGTAACTCCTCCCTGGAAGAAAATTTTATTTCCTATTCTGTGATCGGCAACAACTTTCTGCAGGTAATTGTATACTATTGAGTAGGCGAGTCCTCCAACCAGGTTATCGTTTTTTGCACCTTTCTGCATAAAAGAATTCAGGTCAGATTCCATGAATACTGTGCAACGGTCGCCCAGTTTTACAGGGTTTTCCGATTTCAGAGCCATATCGCCGAATTCCTTCACAATATTGATATTGAGCTTTTCAGCCTGTTCTTCAAGGAAAGAACCCGTACCTGCAGCACATACCTTATTCATCTCAAAGTCAACCACAACACCGTTCTCAATACCGATATACTTTGAATCCTGTCCGCCAATCTCAAATATTGTATCTACTGTAGGATCAAAATCTATTGCAGCGGTGGCCTGGGCAGTAATTTCATTCTGAATTGTATCTGCCCCGATAAAATCACCTGTAAGGTATCGTCCCGAACCTGTGGAACCGGCTCCGACAACTGTAACATTCTCGCCTGTCTCATCATAAATTTCACTAAGTCCCTTCATTATTGCTTCAAGCGGTTTTCCGGCAGTTGGCAGGTATCGCCTGGCTATCAGGTTATGCTGATCATCAATCAGTACAACATTGGTGCTCAACGATCCAACATCCACACCGAGGAATACAGGTAACGGTACTTTCTTTGGATCTATTGGTACAGTTTTTTTTATATAGAGGGCATCGGATTCCTTTAATCCCGGAAGGCTGACACACTTCAAAATATCTTCTGAAAGATACTTTTCAAGGTCTTTCAGACCTTTGAAATCTCCCATTACAAGATTATTGGTCAATGCAAAGATAACGGCCCCTATAGCTCCCATTGATGAGTGATGTTCAGGGATGATGAGTTCACTATCTTTAAGATCAAGGATTTCCCTGAAAGCCCGCACCATTCCTATATTAGCTGCAACTCCTCCTGAGAAGATCACAGGTTTTAAAATTTCCTTACTTCGGGCGACATTGCTTCTGAAGTTCCGGGCAAGTGCGAAACACAATCCTGCAACAATATCATGAAGAGGTGTGGCAATCTGTTGATGATGTATCATATCGCTCTTTGCGAATACGCTGCATCTACCTGCAATCCTTGGCGGATTAACTGATTTCAGGGAGAGTTCTCCGAATTCATTCTCAATGGCAACACCTATTCTTTTTGCCTGCTGGTCAAGAAATGATCCTGTGCCTGCAGCACATATACTGTTCATCTCAAAATCGACCAGGCGGGCTTTGTTGTTTGAAGGATCTTTCTCCATCAGGATGAGCTTTGAATCTTCCCCTCCAATTTCAATGATGCTTCTCGCACCGGGATATAAGGTTCCGGATGATTCAGCCTGAGCAATTATCTCATTTACAAATATTCCACCTATAAGCTCTGATGCCAGCTTTCCACCTGTTCCCGTGAAAGCAATACCTTTGAGATTAAGAGAAGGATTCTCCTTAAATATAGAGGTTAGCCTGCTTAAAAGAGTATTAAACGGCTTCCCGTGAACATAATCATAATAATCTGAAATAATATTATAATTATCTTCTATCAAAACAGTATTTAAGGAGATTGATCCTATATCAAGACCCATATATAGATCATTCTTCATTTTTACCGGAGAGATAGAATTGAACTCCATTAACAGGAATGATTTAAATTAACCTATGACTACCTACAGAATTCTAAATTAGCAATAATTTTCATCAGAGCAATTTTATATTACAGTTTTTCCGGATTATTAATGTTCTATGGAAAAACGTCAACAGTACTTGATATGACCCGGAATGATCAAAATGTCAGGCCGGGATGTTTATGATGAAACATGTACCTTCCCCCTCCTTGCTATCCACGCTGATAATCCCTTTGTTGATCAGAACCAGTTCATGACACAGCTTTAGTCCCAGTCCTGTGCCTTTTTCATTTTCTGTTCCCGGTGTGCTTGACACTTCATCAGATGTAAACAGTGATTTCTGTTTCTCCTCCGGTATCCCCACTCCATTATCGCAGATCTTCAACAGAATACTCTTGTTTTCAGAGGTTTTTTCTTTGAGCAGGATACTGATCCTTCCACCCCTTGGAGTATATTTTACTGCATTTGATAAAAGGTTCCTGATAATAATATCCATAAGATCCTTATCAAAATATGCAAATGATTTACCTACCTGTGTAAAATTCACCGATATCTCTTTTTTGTCAGCACTCTCTTTAAAAATGCTCAGGTTGGTAAGAATAATATCCGCAAAATTATGTCTTGCAGGTGAAAATTTTATTTTATCCTCCTGACCTCTTCCCCAAACAAGCATATTTTCGAGCAGCAGAATTACACTCTGTGCATATTCGATACTTGAATTTGCAAATGTGTCATATTTCTCCTTGTACTCCTTTTCTTTGAGGAGGTTAAGCATATAAAGGATATTGACTACAGGACTTCTCAGGTCGTGTGCAACTACTGAAAATATCTTATTTTTCAGCTGAATGGTTTCTGATAATTGCTTATTCTGCAGTGCTATCCTGGTGTTTTGTTTCTCTATCTCTTCGTTCCTCGTTTTAAGCTCCTGTGTCCTTTCACTCACAATTTGTTCAAGGTTCCTGTTTATAAATGCAAGTTCATTTTGGAGCTTTTCCTTCTCCTGATATGACCTGACCCATTTATAGAGCAGCATACCGGCCTGTATCAGTACGAACACTACAATTGCATAGGAAAGAACATAACCCCGGGTACTTTCCGACTTGCCGAGAGATACTCTTATATCATGTATTCCTGCTGAAACCAGTATAAGAAACGCCAGGAAATATATTATATCAAATGTTCTTTTTTGAAATACACCAAGAAGACTTTTAGCAATCCCATAAGCCATCAGTATAAGTATAACAGGATACAAAACCAGCGTTGAATAGCTGAATATATTTACCGGGAGAAACAGTGTAAGGACAGATGAACCTGTGAATATTACTGTAATACCAATGGCAAATACTCTGAAATAGTTCGTCGGATAGAGAACCTGAACGAACCATACCCATCCTATTATTATCAGGGAAAGGCCCAGGTATTCAAACCTTATCATCCAGGTCCATCCCACATCAAACAGGTTGCTGATAAGAAAGTGAGATGTGAATAATGGTCTTAATGCCAGACCGATTGTTGCCATGCAGAAGAGTCCCATTACCTTTTCTCTCGGCGATATCAGGTAAAAGAAAAAGAAAAATAATGAAAATCCGAGGAGCAGACTTATTATGGCCCAATCTCCTGCCCAGCTATTGGCAAGCCGCTTTTGAACCTCAAAGAAGGTACCGATCTTCATGGGAAGCCAGAAGCCACCACGGCGATGCGAATAATTGGCTACATTAATTACTATTGTGATGGAATCGGATTGCGGATCAAATCTGAAGAAATTCCTGCTGTATCCTGGTTCTGTCTCTGATGCTGACTTACCCGGCTGGCCGTTCCCTCCAAAATATCTTCCATTAACATAAATATCATATGACGAATCAAAAACCGGCATATCAAAACCTAACGGAACCCTGTAGCCTGACGGGAGAAGGACCAGCAGTCGATAAGTCGCAAAACCCTCTTTTTCTGTTTTTACAACTTCACGGGGATAATCTGTCCAGTATGATGGAACTTCACCGTAATAGTCGGGCAATATCTCATTTTTTTCAAAATCGCAGGGGTGAAGCATCTTATTCCAGTAAAATTCCCACTCACCGTTTAGTTTCACAAAAAACCGTTCTCCCTTATCCATCTGGCGGAGATCCATAATCCCTTTAACTGCTTTTGGCGTGACACCTTCAGCAGGGAGAATTATAGCTGTCGTTAGAACAATGATTATGAAAAATCTGGCACTCATACCGGTTTATTCAGGATTTGCAAAAGTGAATTATTTAAGGCATCTGTTAATAAGATAAAGGCTGTAATCATTATGAAAACGTTGTTTTTCATAACTGGTATTTAAAGGTTATTATTTGCTACCGAAATGTACAAAAATGATTTTGTTGAGCAAGGCATAAAAGAAGGAAAGACACCTTTCGATGTCTTTCCGTACCTACTAACTTAAACCTGATCGTAGAATTTGGCCGAACGGCCTATGTAGATATTTGTGATTCACTATAATGACGTTCTGTAATGCATTTTGTTGCATCTTTTTTTGTTAATGTCATGTTAATCATTTGTTAAGAAGTATGTAACTATCAGTAATACAGAAAGATAAGTAAAATTAAAATATACTGTTATAAATAAGTTTTTCATATAATGTATGTAATTAGACCTATTTAAGCCTTAATACCAGTGAATCGACAACATATGAGGCAAAAATTCCTAATCCGCCATCAATATTTGAATATATCGGCGAGATCTCCGTAAAGGGATTCTCTCCGCTGGAGTAGTTATCTAATGACCGATGATAAGTATAATATGCTTTATCTGTATTTAATATGTAAAAAATAATGAACGTTGAATCGCTTTCAGAAAAAGGTGCAACAGTCAAAGTATTGACAAAGATTCTTTCACCATCTCTTCCTTCATCTGAAAAAAATGCCGGTTTTTCTCCGTCAATGGAGAGTTCAGGCAAATAACCATATTCAGAATCATAAAGAAGTATTTTTGTGGTAAATCTGAAATAATTTGCTTCTCCGGGATAATCTGTCAGATAGACATTTGCCCTGATCATGTTCAAGCTTCCCACGCCGGGTATTACTTTGTACTCCCATAAGGTGTCAGCTTCAAGATGAAAATTTCTGGCCATCGGTACTGTACAGGTTGCTTCCGCGGTCAGCCCCTTGTCACTTATAACCTTTAGCCGGTATGTTTTCCCCTCTTCAACCAGTATGTCTTCTGGCCTGAAAACATATGCATCAGTTTCCTTTTCCAGGCTTATCTCGTTGACACCGTTGGAAATGGTAACATTAAGGTTACCAAACGTTTCTTTTATATTAAGATCACCATAGATTCTTTCATTTGAAGCCACGGATACAAAAGAGACTGTATCATAAGGGGAGATAAATGAATTAATGACTAATTTCTGTATAAAATCGGGTAAACTCACATTATTAACGTCTCTTTCACACGAGGTTATCAATATAAATAGATTTATTATCAGAAATGATATCTTTTTCATGTCACCGTCAGAATTTAAAGGAATATGTGAAGGAGGGAATAATGGGGAACAGGCTCACCTGTTTCAGAACTCCATACTCTTTGTTATTTTCGTATACTCTTTCGTTATAATAAAAAAACGGGTTAAACCTGCAGTAGGCATTATAAACCGATATTTCCCATATCCGTTCTCCCCATTTTTTCTGCTTGTGAAACTGAATTCCAAGGTCAAGCCTGTGATAGGCTCTCATTCTGAAATTGTTTTTTTCTCCGAATTCGTTTACCTTTTGGGAAAACAATATTCCTTCTCGATAAAATTCAAGGTCAGTCCAAAGATTAAGCCGATGATAATCAGTCCAGTATGTTGACAATGGCAATGTAACGGCATTTCCGGTTCCATAGACCCAGGTTCCTGAGATGTTTATATGATCGTTCATCTTGTACATCACAACGACAGAAATATCATGGCGACGGTCATACCTTGCAAAAAACTCCTTTCCAAAATTCAGTGAATCGAATTGCATCTTAGTCCACGACAGGGTATAGCCTATCCATCCTGTGACCTTTCCGCTTTTTTTCTGAAACAGGAATTCAGCACCGTATGACCAGGCATTGCCTGCAGTGACATTATCCTCCCATTTGGAGACTGTTACATCTGACGGATTATTGAGTTGGAGGAATGAGGCCCCCTCCTTGTATCCAAGTACATTATCCATCCATTTATAATATCCTTCCAGGGATACAGCAAGATCATGTTGTTCAATATCCTTAACGACTCCCAGGGCTATCTGCCGGGATGACTGTGGTTTAACCCTGTCGGTTACAGGGACCCAGAGATCGGTGGGCAGGCTTATGCCGGTATTTGAAAGCAGGTGTATATACTGGTTCATCGATGCATATGAAGCCTTAAGTGCCATGTCGGTGACCGGCCTCCAGGCCACAGATAATCTTGGCTCAGGATTATAATAACGTTTTTCCTGCGCCAGGAAATAGCTGAACCGGACTCCGGCACTCACCTTTAAAGACTGCAGGGGCTGCCAGGTATCCTCGGTATATATTCCTGTCTCAATACCGCTTGTATATTTTATATCCCTCTTATGCACCTGGCTGGGAATATCCTCTTCAATATAAGCGTATGGTTTGAAGCGGTGAAAAATGCTAATTACTCCGGCCTTTATCCAGTGAGCAGGACTTGGAATAAAATCGAAGTCCGATTTAATTGTAAGGTCTCTGATACCGGAATAGTATTCAGCATAATAATCCTTGTTTTCAGAAATCACTTTGTAATCATCATAAATACCAAAAGAATAGTTACTGAATATCAGAGAGGTGTTGGAGAACAACTTATTATTAAAGAGGTGATTCCATCTCAGTGTTGCTGTGGCATTGCCCCACAGGAATCCTACTTTCTCACTGTAATCCTTCGATTTATACTTCATGTAGAATTTATCCTTGCCAAAATAACCGCTCAGGTAAAGCTTGTTCTTCCGCCCGAAATCATAGTTAACCTTGGCATTAAAATCATAGAAATAATAGCCTGTGTTCTCTTCATCCAGTATTGTGAGTATAGGCCTGAGTATAAGATCAGCATAGGTTCTCCGTCCTGACAATAAAATTGAAGATTTGTTCTTTTTCAGTGGTCCCTCAACAGTGAGATTCGAAGATATCAGCCCTACACCTCCTTCACCGTGCCACTCCTCCTTGTTTCCCTCTTTCATGTTCATTTCCAGGACCGATGAGAGTCTGCCTCCATACCTTGCGGGGAATCCCCCTTTGGTCAGCTCAACGCTTTTAAGAGCGGCTCCGTTAAATAACGAGAAAAATCCGAAAAGATGGCTTGCATTGTATACTATTGCATCATCAAGTATAATAAGGTTTTGATCCGGACCTCCTCCGCGGACGTATAAACCGCTGCTTCCTTCTGATCCTTTCTGGATACCGGGCATCAGCTGTAGAGTTTTCAGCACATCTTTTTCTCCGAGAAGCATTGGAACATTCTTGATCTGGCTCACAGGGAGTTTGATGCTGCTCATCCTGGCTGACTCACTTAACCGTTCCTGCTTGTCAGCAGTTATAATTACCTCTTTCAGCAACAGGTCGGGTGTAAGTTCAATATTTAATTCGGTATCGCTCCGAAGCGGAATTATACATTTATAAATCGAAAAACCTACGTAAGAAACAATCAGCTCAATACTATCTGCTGTCGGTAGTGTGAGCGAATAAAATCCGAAATTGTTGGTGACAGTACCTGTCATCCTGTCGGGAAGATATATGTTTACCCCGATAAGTGATTCTCCGGTGACTGCCTCCTTTACATAACCGCTTACCGTATGATGCTCACCGGTCTGTGAAATTACCTTAACACATGAAAAAAAGAAAACGGCATACAGAAATGATCTCTTCATGGATTTGCACTGCATTTACTTTTAAAGATAACGACTTATCTCTGATTTTGTTATCAGTAGAATAACGGATAAAAAAAATATTTAACTTGCAACAAATTATATGATCGCAAACCTGAAATACCGTTTCAACTGGCAGCGCCTTGGCAGACGTCTTTATTCCTGCCTCATGTTCTATTCCGGATAATCTTCGGCAAATACTGTTGCGAAGTATCTGTATCCCCGTCCTCCTTATCACTGTTCACTGTTCACTTTTGTCTTTTTACTTTTATCTTTTATCTTGTTTTATGAAAGGTCTGATTTTCAACATTAAACGATACTCGATACATGATGGTCCGGGCATCAGGGTAACATTCTTCATGAAAGGGTGTCCCCTCTCATGCCGGTGGTGCCATAATCCTGAAGGTATATCACCGGACCGGGAGATAGTTGAACATATTGAGAAAGTAGGGGAGAGGGAGTTCATAAGGATGGAAGAAGCAGGACAATTCTATTCTGTCAGCGACATTATTGAAATACTTGACAGGGAGAGGGTCTTCATCAACGAGTCAAAGGGAGGCGTTACTTTTTCCGGCGGTGAACCGATGCTTCAGACAGATTTTCTCCTCGAAGCGCTGAAAGCCTGCAGGAAGAACGATTATCACACCGCTGTTGATACCTCAGGGTATTCCACTGCAGAAAATTTCAAAACGGTAATTCCTTATACCGATCTGTTCCTTTTCGATATCAAGCACATGAATGATTCGAGGCATATAGAGTTAACAGGAGTGTCGAATTTATTGATATTCAGTAACTTTCAGCTTATTCTTGACAGCGGAACGGATATTATTGTCAGGATTCCTGTTGTACCAGGTTTCAATGACGATCCGAAAAACCTCAATACCCTGAAACAATTCCTGGCAGATTCCAAACGTGAAAACCTTAAAAAGATAAGTCTGCTTCCCTACCATAGAATCGGCAAAGTAAAATATAAGAAGTTCAGTATTCCTAGCCGCATGAATAATGCAGAACAACCATCCCGGCAAAGAATGAATGAACTTAAGGGGTTCTTTTCAGATACAGAAATTAAAGTGAACATAGGAGGATGACTAACCCCTGATTTCAGTCAGGGATTAATAACCCAAGATCATGATATTATCCAAACGAGTAATAAAACTTAGAGAACAAAGTCTCAACGCGGTTGAAAAGCTTTCACCCGAAAGAGCCTTGCTGATAACGGAATTCTATAAAAGTGACGGGGCACGTGAACTGTCAGCCCCAATGAAGCGGGCCAGAGCTTTTGAATATATTCTGAAAAACAAAAAGCTGTACATTGGCGATGGAGAACTGATAGTCGGTGAGAGGGGACCTGCTCCAAAAGAGACACCAACATACCCTGAGATATGCATCCATTCTCTTGAAGATCTTGAAATACTGAATTCAAGGGAAAAAGTCTCCTTTAAAGTTAACAATGAAGTAAAGAAACTCTATGAAAAAGAAATAATCCCATTCTGGAAAGGAAAAAGCAACCGCGACAGGATCATGAGCCTTATGACTCCTGAATGGATAAATGCTTACAAGGCAGGTATTTTTACTGAATTCCAGGAACAGCGTGCTCCGGGACATACAGTTCTTGGATATAAGATGTTCAGGACAGGTTTCCTGCAGTTAAAGGATGAAATAAAAGACTCAGTTTCCTCGCTCGATTATTTTAATGATCCTCAGGCATTTCAAAAGTCGGAAGAGCTGAAAGCAATGGATATTGCCTGTGATGCGATTATCATGTATGCAAACAGATATGCGGACACACTGCAAAATCTTGCAGAGAATGAAAGTGATCCGGAACGAAAGAAGGAGCTGATAAAGATGGCAATGATCTGCAGGAAAGTGCCTGCATATTCCCCTGAGACAGTTCATGAAATGCTCCAGCATTACTGGTTTATTCATCTTGGTGTAATAACTGAGTTGAATCCATGGGATTCATTCAACCCGGGAAGACTCGATCAGCATCTTTTGCCTGTGTATAAAAAGGAGATACATGCAGGTACAATTACTGAAGAAGAATTGTATGATCTTCTGGGATGCTTCTGGGTTAAATTCAATAATCATCCGGCACCTCCAAAGATGGGAGTGACTGCCTCTGAAAGCAGTACTTATACTGATTTTTGCCTGATTAACCTGGGTGGTGTAAAGCCTGACGGATCTGATGCCGTCAATGAAATGACTTATATACTGCTGGATGTCATCAGGGAGATGAGAATAGTACAACCAAGTTCGATGATACAGATAAGCAGAAAGAATCCCGATAAATTCATCCATAAAGCACTGGATATTATTAAAACAGGATTTGGACAGCCATCCTGCTTCAATACTGAAGCAATCATCCGGGAGATGCTGCGGCAGGGTAAGAAAATTGTTGATGCACGCAGCGGGGGTGCATCGGGATGCGTTGAGACAGGTGCCTTCGGCACTGAAGCCTACTGGCTCACAGGATATTTTAATCTGTGCAAAGTATTGGAAATTACTTTAAATGATGGTATTGACAAACGTAACAATACCTGCATCGGTCTCCCGACAGGTCATGCAAAAGACTATAAATCATTTGATGAATTGATGTCAGCTTTTAAAATGCAGGTTAACTATTTGATTGATATCAAAATAAGAGGGAATAATGTAATTGGGAAAACCTTTGCATCATGGCTGCCGGCACCATTTCTTTCCTTACTTATTGAGGACTGCATAGCAAAAGGAAAAGATTATAACAACGGCGGAGCGCGTTATAATACATCTTATATTCAGGGAGTAGGACTGGGAAGTATTACCGATATTCTAACATCGATAAAGTACAATATTTACGATAAAAAGAAATACTCGTGGGATGAGCTCCTGCAAGCTCTCGATGCTGATTTCAACGGTTATGAACAGATACAGCACGACCTGATCTACAGTACACCCAAATATGGAAATGATGATGATTATGCCGACAATAATGCAGTTGAAGTGTTTGAGATCTTTTATGATGCAGTGAATGGAAGACCCGATGCCAGAGGAGGTGTTCACAGGATAAATATGCTCCCGACCACTTCGCATGTTTACTTTGGAAGTGTGATTGGAGCTACTCCTGACGGCCGCAAAGCATTTAAGCCTCTTTCGGAAGGTATATCACCAAGCCAGGGAGCTGATAAGCAGGGACCTACCTCGGTAGTTAAATCAGCTTCAAAAATTGATCATCTGCGGACAGGCGGTACTCTTCTGAACCAGAAATTTGCACCTCAGTTTTTTGAGGATGAAGATAGTTATAGCTGCCTTACCGCATTGATAAGAGGCTATTTTACTCTCGATGGTCATCATGTCCAGTTTAATGTCGTAAATGCTGACACATTGCGTGATGCACAGAAGCATCCCGAGTTATACCGCGATTTGATTGTGAGGGTTGCCGGTTACAGCGATTACTTCAATGATATTGGCGAAGATCTTCAGAATGAGATCATTTCAAGGACAGAACATATTTGACACCTTTTAGATCTACTGCTAGTGCCGATTTGGCTTCGCCGAGCTCACACTGCTAAAGCAGTGTTCGGTTGCAATCGGGGCTGTTGGTTTATGGCACGGATTATAAATCCGCGCCAGCGGGATTTTTTACGCTCAGCCCTGTAAAGAGGGGGCTTAAAATGTTGTATATGAAATCATTGTATATTAATAAATTCCCCCTCTTTGCAAAGTAGAGAGGGGGAAAAGAAGGGGGTGAGTTCGTGAAGTCTGAGGTTATTTCTTCTTATCCTTCACCTCGTTAAATACTGCTGTTGCTGTTGCAACTATGCCGGCAATATCCGACAGATTTGAAGGCAGTATCATAGTATTATTTTCCTTTGCCAGATTTCTGAAGGCAGATAGGTATTGTTCTGCTATCCGAAGGTTAACTGCATTGAGTCCGTTTTCTTCGGATATTGCTGCAGAAATTGCCCTTAGGCCGTTAGCTGTAGCTTTTGCCACCTGTTCTATTTCCGAAGCACGTCCGGCAGCTTCGTTAATACGCTTCTGCATTTCTCCCTCTGATTTTTTTATGAGCTCCTGTTTATCACCATCGGCAACATTTATCTTGGCCTGCTTAGTTCCTTCCGATTCAGCGATGATGGCCCTCTTTTCCCTTTCTGCCCTCATCTGTTTTTCCATGGCATCTTTGATACTCTGCGGCGGGGAAATATTCTTCACCTCATAACGTGCTACCTTTACACCCCATGGGTCACTGGCCTTATCAACTGCCTCCACTATTGCGGAATTTATTGTTTCCCGTTCTTCGAAGGTTCTGTCGAGCTCAAGCTTACCTATTACGCTCCTCATTGTTGTCTGTGCAATCTGTATAGATGCAAATCGGTAGTTATCAATACCATATGAGGCTTTCTGAGGATCCAGTACCTGAAGATAAAGGATTCCGTCAACTTCAACGGCAATGTTGTCGCGCGTGATACAAATTTGTGACGCCACATCAATGGCCTGTTCTTTCAGTGTATGCCTGTATCTGACTTTGTCGATAAAGGGAATAAGGACCTGGAAACCAGCTGTATAAACTGCCCTGAATTTACCCAGCCTCTCAACGATGATTGCTGTCCTCTGGGGAACAACTTTTATCATTGATGCAATAAGGATGAATCCGAGAAGGATTGCACCAATAAGTATGAAGGTAATTGATCCTGTCATGTTACTAATTTTTAGGTTCGATTTTTAATTTAATATTTTCTTTTTGTTTTATTATTACTGTTTGACCAGCTTTAATGTCTGATACTGACTCTGCATCCCACGATGTACCTTTGAATTCTACTTTTCCTTTTCTGTCAGGTCCGAAGTCAGTGATTGCAATAGCTGATTTGCCTGTAAACTCATCTTCAACAGCTTCAGACCGGTCATCTTTGTTGTAAAGAAACTTGTTCCTTATCATTCTTCTGAAAAGAAGAAGAGTAAGAACTGAACTTATTGCAAAAACAATAACCTGGATGTTGATATTTGGCTCTGTGAACAGACATAAAAGGGCTGTAACCCAAGCCCCGATACCAAAGAAGAAAATTACAAATCCCGGCATAACAAGCTCAAGGAGTAAGAGAACAAGTCCAATAATGAACCATATTATTTCAGGTTTGGAAAAAATGGATTCGCTCATAGTGTAATAAATTAAATGATTCAAGAAATTAATTAGTGTTGAGTAAAGATAAAAAAATCGGAATAATATTCAAGAGAAGTATTATTATTCTTTTAAAATAAAAAATGGAGCGAGGGCATTTGTTGCAATAAATTATTCAATTGATAATTCTTTGCCGATTTCTCTCATCCATGATGAGACTTTTCTTGAATGGAAATTGAGATTTTCCCTGGTATAATCACCCTCCATCTTTATCAGGTGGCCAATGTATAGACCCGAGCTTTCTTCAAAATGGTAGCAGATGAATCTTATAGTTCCCGTATTATCACGTGTGTCACGGGGAGCTGTTACTTTGCTTGATGCTATAAATTCAATATATCGTGCATATTTTAATAATTTTTCACCGGCGATTTTTATGCCTGAAAACTCACATTGGCCCAGGTATTCATTAGCCTTGTCCTGACGTATTTCCAGATCCCTGTCAGGGAAATTCATTCCATCGGTATTGTATGTGAAAACGTTTCCTTCACTATCAATGAGAAAACCATGGTGATTGGTTCCACGGACGTGATCGTACTGAAAAAGGATTACCTGACTGCTGATTGAAAACTCACTCTTTTTGCATCCTGCAGCTAACAGAATGACAAGAAACAAACTTGTGATGTATATAACTGGCTTTCTCATACCGGTATAATATTTCCCACAAAAACCAGGCCGTTTTAAATCTGTTATACCTCCTTACTTAATAAAGATATTGCAGTGAGGTTAAAAGTTGCGTCAGGTAAAAAAATTTTCTGGTTTCATTTTTTTTTTGTAATTTTTAACGGTATTTATTACTCTGGAATTACACTGGGAACAATGATTTTCCCGTCCGTTTGATATGCGGGATAAGTTACTTAGTTTGAGTTATTAACAGGATATTTTAATCAGCATCTTTAAATTTATATCAAGGAAAGGAGGCAGGCATTATGGAAAAATTCTTTGATTATTTTGATGGCCGGTACAGGGAATCGATCCTTAGCAATACCGGAATGGAAGAAGGGCCGGTAATAACAATATCACGTCAGACAGGATGTGATGCCCGTCAGATTGCTGAAAATGTTGTGGATAACATGAACAGGAGAACCGGTACCAATAAGTGGAAGTGGGTTGATAAAGATATTATCTATGCCATTGCAAAAGAGCTGAATACCGATTCACAACGGGTAGAAAATTATTACAAGGGGATGGAGCTCACCAATATGTCCGAAATGATCATGGCCTTCTCCGGGGGATTTGTGAGTGATGAAAGGGTTAAAAAAGCTATCAAGGATGTAGTATTGGCGATTTGCAAAGAAGGAAATGTTGTTCTTGTAGGAAGGGGAGGAGTCTCTATAGCCCGTAATATTATAGATTCACTTCATGTAAGACTGATAGCACCATTTTACTGGAGAGTAGAGAATGTTATGAAAAAGAAGGAAATGGAAATAGAGGCAGCTGAGGAATATATCGTCGACACCGACGAAAGACGTCATAACCTCATAACCACATTCCTCGAAAAGAAATCGGTGAACATCGATTTCCTTTTTGATGTCACAATCAACAGGTTTTCATTTAATATATATGAATGCGCTGATCTTATTGTATCCATGTATGAGAAGAAAATAGGCAGACAGATCGCAGAACGGAAACAGAATAAAAAAACATTATAACCCGGGGGTCTTATATATTCAACTCCCCGATCTTTTTAATATGATCGCTTAATCGTCTGTCAAGACTATTCCTGTAAGCATCCCAGTTTGTTATCGGAAATTTTGCCACATCGCTATCGATAGCAGCTTTAGCTACTGCCGATGCTACACATGAAATAAGTCTCGGATCAAGAGGTTTCGGGATGATGTAATCTTTGCCGAATACAAGCTTATCAATATTATATGCTTTAAGCACTGAAGGCAGAACCGGTTCTTTTGTGAGAGCTGCAAGGGCTTTTGATGCTGCCAGCTTCATCTCCTCATTTATTGTTGAAGCTCTGACATCGAGAGCACCGCGGAATATAAATGGGAATCCGAGCACATTATTTATCTGGTTCGGATAATCCGATCTGCCTGTTGCAAAGATCAGGTCATCCCTGGTTGCCATTGCATCTTCATATGAGATTTCCGCATTAGGATTGGCCATTGCAAAAACAATCGGATTTTTTGCCATCGATGCAAGCATTTCCTTCGACACGATATTAGCAGCTGAAACGCCAAGAAACATTTCTGCTCCTTTCAATGCCTGGGTAAGAGTATCAACATTCTGGTCAGTTACAAACTCCTGTTGGTATTCGTTAAGGTCTTTTCTTTTCCTGTTAATCACACCGTTAATGTCGACCATAATTATGTTTTCCTTCTTTACTCCAAGTGAAACATAAAATCTTGCACACGATATTCCTGCTGCACCAGCCCCGCAAATTACCGTCTTGATCTTATCAATCTTCTTGCCGGTTATCTCCAGGGCATTAAGGAGCCCTGCACCCGAAATAATTGCTGTCCCATGCTGGTCATCATGGAATACCGGAATATCAAGCATTGCTTTGAGCTTTGTCTCAACCTCGAAGCATTCGGGTGCTTTTATATCTTCAAGATTAATGCCGCCAAATGTCGGAGCAATCTTTGCACATACCTCGATAAGTTTTTCCGGATCCTTCTCATCAATCTCAATGTCAAATGTATCCACATCGGCAAAGACCTTGAATAAGAGGCCCTTGCCCTCCATTACCGGTTTTCCCGCCATGGCGCCGATATCACCAAGTCCAAGTACTGCTGTTCCGTTCGATATTACGGCAACAAGATTTCCCTTGGCTGTAAAGGTGTAAACTTCCTCCGGATTCTTTTCTATCTCAAGGCATGGAAAGGCAACTCCCGGAGTATAGGCAAGACTTAAATCAAACTGAGTACTGGAGGGTTTTGTAGGTATCACTTCCACTTTCCCGTGACGGCCTCTGCTATGATAGAGAAGCGCAGCTTCTTTAGTTACTTTTGGCATGGATAAGTCTGTTTATGTATATTTTTAAATAATATTATTTCTTTAAAATTATAATAATTAAATCAAATTAAATATGAAAAAAATCAGTTTGTTATTCAAAGTATAATTCCCACACATAACATATTTGGTGATATATATTTTGCAGTGACAACAAATTTGAATATTTTCAAAGCCGGTATTATGATAATTTTAAATCCGATCACATTATAATTATATGGAACAAAATTTTGCTATTGGTGCTGATATAGGAGGGAGCCATATCACTTGTGCCGCAGTTGATCTTTCTTCCGGGAGTGTTCTTAAGCATACTATATCTGAGAGAGCAGTAAATAACCAGGCCCATGCCAATGTAATAATCGGCACCTGGACAAATGCGCTTATGGATGCCCTTAAAAAGGTATCGACTGAAAAAGTTAAAGGCATTGGATTCGCCATGCCCGGTCCTTTTGATTATATTAAGGGTATCTGTTATATAAAAGGTGTCGCTAAATATGAGAATCTCTATGGCTTCAATATTGCTGATGCAGTTGCCAGCAGCCTGGATGTCCAAGATGATTTCTTTGTCAGATTTATGAATGATGTATCAGCTTTTGCTGTCGGGGAGGCGGTAATAGGCAAGGCAGCAAATGTCGATCGTTCTATGTCTGTGACCCTGGGTACAGGTTTCGGATCTGCCTTTATCAGCAAACGTATCCCTATTGTCGACGGACCGGAAGTTCCAAAACTTGGCTGTGTCTATCACCTTCCCTATAAAAGCGGAATAGCAGATGATTATTTCTCAACACGCGGATTATTAGGCAGATATAAAAGTCTGACCGGGAAAGAGCTTCCGGGTGTCAAAGAACTTTCTGAGATGGCTTCTTCGGATAATATTGTAGCAGATATTTTTACTGAATTCGGTAATGAACTGGGTCTCTTCCTTGCCCCATGGCTTAAAAAATTTAAAGCTGAAATACTTGTTATAGGCGGTAATATATCCTATGCTTATTATCTTTTCGGAGATGTTTTTGAAGAGAGGCTGAAAAAGGAGAATTGCACCTGTAAGGTATCCCTCTCAACTCTTAAGGAAGATGCTGCATTATTTGGAAGCGCGTATCTCCTTAATGATGATTTCTGGAAATCAGTACAACATGCGCTGCCACTTATGTAATGATTAACATTCCTCTGACCCTCTCGCTAACGCGGGACAGGCTCTTCAAAGGGGGGAAAGATGAAAATACATTCCTAAACCTTAAACCCTGAACCTCTCTCCCATGAATACACAGAAAATCAATATCTCGAAGATTGCCCCCGTGCTTATGGGTTTCTTTGTCATGAGCTTTGTTGACCTTGTGGGCATTGGTGTTGACCGTGTAAGTCTGGACATGAGCCTGAGTGCAACAATAGCACAGCTTATACCCTCCGCCGCCTTTCTCTGGTTTCTACTGCTCTCAGTACCGGTCGGGGTAATGCAATCACGCCTGGGAAAACATTTTATGCTGAATATAGGCATGGGAGTAACGGCTTTGGGCTTATTCATACCATTCTTCATCTACTCATTTGCCACGGTGCTTATTGGATTTGCTTTTCTGGGAATAGGGAATACCATTGTTCAGGTATCTGCAAATCCTCTTATGGTAGATGTCGTCCCGGGAAACAGGCGGTCAAGTTTTTTGAGCTTCTCCCAGTTTGTTAAAGCAATAGGTTCAATGATTGGCGCTCCGGCAGCAGCTTTCTTTGCTTTAAAATTCGGCGACTGGAAACTCATGTTCCTTGTTTTTGGGATTGTATCAATCCTTACGGTAATATGGCTTGGGGCAGTTAAAATTGAGGAATCAAAGCAGGATTTTGAACCATCACTCTCCTCATCTTTCAAACTGCTTGGCAATAACTATATACTGCTTATGGTGATTGCTATCTTTGTGGTTGTTGGTGTTGATGTCGGATTCAATTCAAATTCAGGGCAGTATCTTATTAAACATTTTGGTATTGAACAGATTGCTGCCGAATCAGGCAGAAGCGTGTATTTCCTGGGTCGTATGCTTGGTACTTTTGCCGGCGCTATCATGCTTACAAAGATCTCCTCAAACAAATTCTTTATATGGACCACATTACTTGGTATTTTATGCCTGATCCTGATAATACTTGTTAAATCAACATTTATGGCATGGGTACTGATATTTCTTATTGGCTTTACTGTAGCAAATATATGGCCACTGGTGTTTTCTATTACAATAGGAAAGTTTCCGGAGCGTGGCAATGAAATTTCAGGACTGGTGATGATGGCAATAAGTGGAGGAGCAGTTATCCCTCTGATAATAGGATGGATAAGTGACATGATTAACGTGGCAACAGGTATGTCACTGCTTATACTCTGTATGATATATCTTTTCACAGTTTCCATTTACGCATTGAAAAAGATATGAATAAAACTACAACCGGACATATAGGTTTCCCTGGATATGGTTCCGTTGTAAAATTCAGGAATATCAGGATAAAAGATCTTTCAGAAAAAGAATTGAAAAAAATTAAATAATTATGAAGAATTTTGGGCTTTTAATAATCGGTTTTATACTTTTCTCATCGTGCGGTAAGGTTGCCCCTCCTGAACCATATGGTCCGGTACCTTCCGAGAGGCAGCTGGCATGGCATGAGATGGAGTATTACATGTTTGTCCATATCACTGTTAATACTTTTACAGACAAGGAGTGGGGTTACGGCGATGAAAAGGAATCGGTATTCAATCCCACGGAACTAGATTGTTACCAGTGGGCAAGGGTAGCAAGTGAAGCAGGAATGAAAGGGATCATCATCACTGCAAAACATCACGACGGATTCTGCCTGTGGCCTTCGGAATTCACTGAACACTCTGTTAAAAACTCTCCCTGGAAAAACGGGGAAGGCGATGTTATATGGGAACTCCGCCGGGCATGTGATGAATATGGTTTGAAATTAGGTATTTATCTTTCTCCATGGGACCGTAACAGTTCAGTTTATGGCACGCCGGAATATTTAACCTGCTACAGGAACCAGCTTACCGAACTTTTAACAAATTATGGCAATATCTTTGAAGTATGGTTCGATGGTGCCAACGGAGGTGACGGATATTATGGAGGAGCCAGGGAAACCAGAAGAATTGATAATAAAACGTATTACGACTGGCTATTTACGCATTTGATAGTCAGGGAATTACAGCCGCAAGCAGTAATTTTCAGCGATGCCGGACCCGATGTAAGGTGGGTTGGTAATGAAAAGGGCATGGGAAGCCTTACAAACTGGTGCCTTCTGAACAAGGATGATATGTATCCGGGCGGTGATTTTGCACATATACTGGGTGAAGGACATGAGGATGGAGAATACTGGGTCCCAGCAGAGGTTGATGTTTCCATACGTCCTGGATGGTTCTATCATAAGGATCAGGATTCACAGGTACGATCGCCTGAAAATCTTATGGAGCTTTATTATTTATCTGTCGGCAGAAACAGCAATCTCCTGCTTAATGTCCCTCCCGATACAAGAGGCCTGCTGCACGAAAATGATGTTCAGGCACTGATGGGCTTCAGGGAACTGCTGGATAAGGAATTTGAATTTGATCTTGCAAGAGATAAAAAAGTCACAGCATCAAATTACAGAGGAAAAGATTTCAGACCATCAAATGCAGTTGACGGTGATGATGAAACATACTGGGCAACAAAGGATGACCAGCTCACTGCTGAATTGATAATTGACATGGGCACTGAAACCGAGGTTAACAGGATCCTCCTCCAGGAATATATTAAGCTGGGCCAGAGAATTCAGGAATTCAAAGTTGAAGCACTTAATAATGGAGAATGGGTACATCTTATTGATGGTACAACAATAGGCAACAAGGTAATACGAAAGTTTCCGGTTACCCTCACCGGTAAGATAAAGGTAAGTATCACTAAATCAAAAGCCTGCCCGGTCATCTCAAATATCGAACTGTACAGGGCTCCCGGGGAATAAGCATCGCGTACAGTATGCAAAGTCCAGGGTACAGCGTGTGTTACATAATTAAAGATACTATAAGTACTAACGCTGTACGCTAACGCTGTACCATTTAATTTAAATATCCTACTTCACCGGCACCCCTATTGTATGTGCCAGTATTATAACCTGGTTTGTCCTCAATCCCATTTCTGGCGCAAGCTTAGCTTTAGGTACCATGCCTCTTACCACGCATCCGAGATTTGCAGATGCACAATAGAGGTAAACATTCTGGGCAATAAAGCCGGTATTTGCATATGGCCAGAGGAGGTCAGATTCCGTAATCTCATCTCCCTCATTTTTCCCTAACTTTCCCATGTCAGCCACATAGATAAGATTAAGCGGTGCTGTTGCAACAAAATCCTGTGTGCCGCACAGTGAACGAATGTCCCTGTTATGGATCTGTTTCAGAGTATGTGTTTCAGCTGAATAGAGGTATAAACCGCTTTGCATTGAAACGTAAACATCTACTTCCTGCATATTACGGGCTGAAGGAGCAGTTCTTTTTTTGTCTGCCGGCCGGTTGATACCCCATGCTGCCCATAATAGTTCAGACAACTGTTGTTCTGAAATCTCACCTTCAGTAAAGGTCCTGGTTGATTGTCTTTCATTGAGAGCCTGCATCAATGGCTTTCCACCTGTCCTGTCAGGCGCCGGAAGAACAATATCCTGTGAACCTGCCGGCATTGTAAGACCGAACAGAACCACAATACATACAACATTTAAGATCTTCTTTTTCATAGTAATAGTATTTATTTTCTGGTAACAATTAATTTCCGAGTTGTCTTCATGGCTAATGCAGTCCGTTTAGTCAGCTCTTTCCAGTTTTTTTTATGTACAATCTCTCTGGTTATCAGCTTTGATCCCATACCAACACAGACTGCACCGGCATCGAACCATAACTGCAGGTTTTCAGCAGAAGGTTCCACACCACCTGTAGGCATAAGGCTCGTCCACGGGCAGGGAGCCTTTACCGCTTTTATGAATTCCGGTCCACCTACTGATGATCCGGGAAATATCTTAATTATCTCTGCGCCAAGCTCTTCGGCATAGCTTATTTCAGATGCTGATCCACATCCGGGTGACCACAGTATCTTTCTCCGGTTACAGACCTTTGCCATATCAGGATTCAGGATGGGAGAGACGATAAAGTTTGCACCTAGCTGGATATAGAGTGAAGCGGTTCCGGCATCGACCACTGAGCCGGCACCAAGAATAAGATCAGGTATTTCATTTTCAGCCCATTTATTTAGATCACTGAAAATATCATGGGCAAAATCACCACGGTTGGTGAATTCAAAAACTCTGATCCCTCCCTGATAACATGCTTTCACTACATTCCTGCAGATAGAAGGGTCATTATGATAAAAAATGGGAATTATCCCCGTTTCAGCTATCTTATTTATAACATCAATTCTGGTAAACCTGGCCATAGTGTTTGCTTTGTTTTTACAAATTTATTCAAAAAACAATTAATACACATATTTGTCGTGCAAGTCGTGCAAGTCCAGTAGATGATAATTTCCTGCCGGACCTTTATTTTCGACTTTTATCTTTTACCTTTTCTCTTTTATCTTTAATAATTATCTTAGACGATCAATTATATTCTATGACTTTAAACTACATCTGGATTGCCTTCTTCATTATCGGATTCCTCGTTGCGCTCGGTAAGCTAATTATTTCAGGCAATACACAGATATTCAACGACCTGGTTAATGCAGTTTTTGATAATGCAAAGATCGGTTTCGAGATCTCGCTGGGATTGACGGGTGCTTTGACACTCTGGATGGGGTTGATGAGAGTTGGCGAAAAAGGAGGGGTAGTGAAGATACTTGGCAGGGCAATGGGACCTCTGTTTGAAAGACTCTTTCCGGGTTTGCCAAAGGGACATCCTGCTTATGGTTCAATAATGCTGAACATTGCGGCAAATATGCTTAACCTCGATAATGCTGCAACGCCCGTGGGCCTTAAAGCCATGAAAGAAATGCAGGAAGTGAATACTGACAAGGAGACTGCCTCCAATGCACAGATCATGTTTCTTGTTATGAATGCCGCAGGTCTGACTGTTATCCCTGTAAGCGTTATTGTCTACAGGATGCAGCTG
>Ga0307437_1000142_pt1 | contig 57976 bp, 56 predicted proteins | sample SalMarWE160390MG_FD_202146 | JGI IMG/M metagenome (GOLD analysis project Ga0307437, IMG submission 202146) | Salt marsh sediment microbial communities from the Plum Island Ecosystem LTER, Massachusetts, United States - WE1603-90 | ecosystem: Environmental > Aquatic > Marine > Intertidal zone >...
AATTGAAAACATCAAAAATTTTTGAAAGTAAAATATAATTAATCAGTTTCCACTTAAATGGAATTTCAACCAATCAATTGTATGTTTTATGAATTCTTTTAGATGTTCCCCTTCGAAGTCATGAGGAGCATTTTCTATTTCTACAAGCTTGTTTTTATTATTATTTGGAATAAAATTGAATGCTTTTCTTGTTAATTCATAAGGCACTTTTTCATCGGAAGTTCCTTGTACAATTAATACGGGGTAATCCAACTTCTTTAAATGAGATTTTACTCGAAGCTTTGCAAAATCTGTCATAAAACTTAAATCGATGATTACAGGTCTTCCCTCTATAGTTGATGGAATTTCTACGGGACCTTTGTTTAAATCCTTAAACCAGTCGGTTTGATCATCAGTAGTATGAAGAAATAAAACTGGTGCCCAAAAAATGTATGTTTTAATTCCAAATAAATTAGCTCCTAGTGCAGTAAGACCTCCGAATGATAATCCCAATACAGCAATGTTTCCATAACCTTGATTTTGCACCCATTTATATACTGATTCTAAATCCTCAATTTGTTTGAATAATGTTATGGGTACTCTCTCATTTTCTCCAGAGCCCGTAAAATCAAAAATCAGTCCATCGATTCCCTCTTTATTACAAGTTTTAGCTAATTCAGGAAAATGGCCATGTTCATATTTATCCCCTGTAAAACCATGACACATTATTAGAATTGATTTTTTTTTTGATTCTTTACTATGCAAAAAATGGATCCCATGAAGGTCACTTCCAGTGGTACTTTGAATTAACACTCTTTTTTCTATCAAAAGCTTTCCCTAAATACTATATATTACAAGTCGTTAATTAAAGAGATTATATTTCTTAAAATCAATTTATAATTAAACCTATTTTCATTCTACTTTTTTAATAGTTATGATTGAACTATTCTCTTTTTTTCCACCAAATCCATGAATCAATATTATGGGATAACCTTCTCCATGGATTTCATAACTAATTTTAATTCCATTTATTTCTGCAAAGCTCATAATAATTGAAATAAAGAAATATTATAAAAAATTGTGTTTAATCTTTTAAAAAATCTATAAGGATTTGATTTACTTCTGGTGCTTTTTCTAAATTAGAACTGTGACGTGTATTTTCAATAATCTTTAGAGTACTATTTGGAATCCTTTCATGCATTTGTTGTTGGTTATAGACCGACATAATTCTATCTTTTTCAGCTCCTAGAATTAAAGTTTCACTCTTAATTTTATATAATTTTTCAAGAGAATGAAATCCCTTAAGTGCATTTGCTTGATTTCCAATATCTTGCGGGGTCGTAGGGTCAATTGTACTTTCTTTTATAAGATCTTCAGCTGACCAAAGACCATGGAATTTTCTTTTTGGATCTTCCTGTATTAGTTTTCTAAATTCCCGAGAGAATCCCGCTTTTATATCTTCGAAAAAATATTTAACTGGATCTTTAAGTATTGCATAATATTCATCAATTTTTGCTCGCTTGTACATTTCTGGTCCTTGATCACTCGGATAACCAGTAGATGTATTCAATAATACCAATTTATTTACATATTGTGAATATTTTAACGCAAATTCTTGGACGATCATCCCACCTAGGGATTTTCCTACAATATGCGCCTTTTTTAGACCAAGAAAATCTATTAAACCTTTAATGTCATCTGCAAACATTTCCATTGTATAAGGATAGTTTGGGCGATCTGATTTGCCAGACCCACGGTTATCCAAAGTAATAACTTTGAAATGTTCTGATAATGGACCAATTTGTGCAATCCACCCTTCTTTTTTTGCGCCATATTCTTCAACTAAAATAATTGGATATCCATCGCCATGCATCTCATAACAAATTTTTATTCCATTTACTTCTGCAAAACTCATAATAATAATTAATATTTTTCAATAGTATTAATTATTTCATTTTTAGTTATTTATCAAGATTATTTTTAGATTCTAATTCATTTAAGGAATTATGGATAAAATAAACAATTTAATGGATAAACTTCTCAAATTAGTACCTGGAGGATATTATGGGCTTTTATCAATGGTTATTGGAGTTATTTTTACCTTCTTATCATATTTATTAGTTCCTGGATACAATATGATTGAAAGCTTTATTAGTGTTTTGGGGATATCTCCTGGATTGGCTGCCCCATTGTTTAATATAGGTTTCATTTTAACTGGTATTACGGTAATCCCATTTTTAGTATATCTTGGTAGGTCTTTAACCCAAGAAAAAATTAATGAAAAAATAAAAAAATTTGCTATTAAAATATCAATAATTGGGGCAATCTCCATATCTCTTGTTGGGTGTTTTCCACATTACACTCTTTTACTTGGCATCATTCATATCTTTTTTGCAACTATTTTCTTTTTTTGTGAATTAATATTTTGCACCATTTATAGTATCTTAATTTGGATTGATTCAAGATTTTCCAAAATGCAAACCATAATAGGATTTGCCGTTTCTGGAGTATTCATATTTTTTATTTTTACTGGATGGCCTATTTCAGAATGGATGGTATTTTTTGCTATTGTCTTTTGGGTCATAGAAAATTCTATTTATTTCCTTTATAAAAAGATTTAATTGTTTAAAATCCATTATATGAAGATTAGCAATAAGGAGTTACCACTTTTATGTTATATTGACAAATTTAAAGATTATTCAACATAAGAAATAATATCCGAATTTGAATTAAGTATTAATTAATAAATTTACATATCTCTTATCTCCATTAATAATAAAAATTCAAAAATCTTATTTAATACCAATGAAATAGAGAGAGTTGTAATTATGAAAATAAATAAGTTATTAGAAGAATTCAAAATGGAACTCAAAACTTTATATGGTAAAAGATTAAAATATATTATCTTATATGGTTCATGGGCAAGGGGGGACGCAACTGATGAATCAGATGTAGATTTAGCGATTATTCTTGAAGGTGAAGTAGTTCCATTTGAAGAAATTGATAGATTGACGGAAATTACATGTGATATCGATTTAAAATATGAAGTATTAATATCACTCTATCCTATTTCAGAACATAATTATTTTCATTTTAACACACCATTTCTAATTAATCTTAGAGAAGAAGGAATATCAATTTGATTAAAAATAATCTGAGTTCATTAATTAAAAAAGCAAACAGAGCACTTAAAAGTGCTAAAACACTTTTAGAAGATGGAGATTATGATGGGTCAGTATCCAGAACATATTATGCTATGTTTTATTCAGTGGAAGCAGTTTTACTGACAAAAAATTTGAAATTTAAATCTCACGGAGGCGTAATTTCTGCTTTAGGCAAATATTTTATAAAAACAAATATTTTCCCTATAGAAATGAGTAGACAACTCAGAAATGCTTATGATAAAAGACAAATAGGTGATTATGATTTTTTTATAAATATTCCTAAAAGTGAAGCTAAAAAAATACTAAAAAATGGACAAAGCTTCATAAATGAGATAATTAAATATCTAAAAAAACACAATTTTATTTAATAACTATTAATTGATATCAGATAATACATTTTTTTCATTTTGTCTTAGAAGAGTAAGAATTCCCTCTAACTCTTTTTTGAAAGTTATAATTTGACCATTCGGTCTCTCGATTTCAATTAAACATTTCTCTGTTTCAAATTTCTTTAATGCTTTATCTAATTCTTTGTGCCTCGTTTCCTTAAGATGGTCCAGAGCACGATGGAGATAATAGGCTTTTATGTAATTCTTATTTTTTGGGTCCATTTCATAAAAATAGGTTAAATGAAGGAATCTAGGATCATCATTATTTTTAATGTTTTCACTTTTAGCAGAAAATACCCAATTAAAGCCATAATCAATAACGCGATTTGTAATATTAGCTATACCTTCGGGAATTCCTACCTTTTTTGCCCACTTCAAATGGATGAACCAGTTAGGTATCTTTATAACCCCAAATTATTATCAAAAATCGTGAATAATATTTCAAAGAATTAAGGAATCTATAAATTTTTCATTGTTTAAGTTTTTCTAACCATTTTGTAGTATTCATTAATTCTTCATAATCCTTAGTATCTCCAAGATCTTTCCTAATTTGATACTCTTTCACCATTATCAGCCTAAATTTTATATTTTGATTTAATATTCCCAATTTAATTGCTTCAGTCAGTTCAATTTCTCCTCTTATAGAATCAGGAGTTTTTCTTAAAATTTGAAAGATTTGTGGAGATAAGATAAATATACCTGAATTGTTTAATTTTGATTTAGATGTCCCTTTTGGAGGTTTTTCGATAATTTCTGTAACATAATCATTTTCATAATAAATTGCAGCACCTCTATATGGGTCGTTGGTTGGATTTGCTACCAATACAAACCTTTCATTTTGTTCTTTGTATGATTTATATAATTCTTGATAGATACTATATGATATTAATACATCTGAATAAGTTAGGAGAAATTGTTCATCTCCGCAAAACTGTTCGGCCAATAAAGTTGCATGTCCGGTTCCTTTTTGGTCTGCTTGTAAAATATAATTTATCCGAACACCAAAATTCTCTCCATTTCTAAAATATTTTCTAATGAATTCATGTTTATATCCAACAATTAACGCAATTTCATTAAAATTGGCGATTCTTAAACCCTCAATAATATATTGTAAAATTGGTTTTCCATGCAGTTCCAGCATTGGTTTAGGTAGTCTTTCTGTTAAAGGACGCATTCTTAAACCTTTACCGGCTGCCAAAATAACCGCTTTCAATAAAGCTCAACTCCTTCACTTGTTTTAACTGTATAACCTATCCCCCCAACCTCTGCAATGTTATCCATTATTTCTTTTTTATTTTCAGAAGCTAAAGCAAACATACATCCTCCAAATCCTGAACCGTTGATTTTTGCTCCAAAAGCACCATTTTCAATAGCAATTGATATCATTTTCTCAATTTTTGGAGTAGAAATCCCTATATTACCAGATAATTGCCGATGGTGTTCAGTTAATAAATTTCCCAATTCTCCGTAAAATTCTAACTCAATGTTTTGATTTTTTTCAATTATAATCTTGGAACTTTTTTGGATGTAATTAGTAATAAGTATTTTAGCTTTTTGGGTAATATCCCGGTTTATTATGTTTCCAATTAATATTTTTCGAAGATCCTTATTAAGATTGGGGAGATATTCTTCAATTTCGTTAAGACTAGTTCTATAAGGATTAAATTCTTTCATAATTTCTTTTAATATCTTAAATGTTTTTAATGCCCGGTTTTTAACTTTATGTAAATCTTCAATTGTATCTTTAGACCCTTTAGAATTACCGAGAATAAAATGTTCGATATTTATATTAAAGTTTAATGGTATAAATTCTGGATATGTCTCTAAATAAATTAGTTTACCTAATGCAGATGTATAATGATCCATCATACCCCCTGCCTCTCCAAATTCTCGTACTTCCGCAGAATAACCCAATTTTGCAAGATCTTCTAAGTTCAGATGACGATTAGAAACGTGAGCTAAAAAAAATAGCCATGCGATTATTAAAGCAGAAGAACTTCCGCAACCAGCATTAATTGGGATATCTCCTGATATTTTTATTTTATAACCTTTATTGAACTTTGCATCTGATCTAATAAAAAGATTATATCCACTTCTTAAATAATCTCGATTTGATAAATAATCAACTTCATTATTATTGAGTAAAAATTCATCGTTATATCCCATATCTGTTAATTCTATTATGAATTTGGGATCAATTATTGGTTCAGCTTCTAAATAAATGTATTTAGAAAATGCCATCGAAATAACTGGAAATCCTAAATAATCTTGATGCTCCCCAAATAAACAAATCCTCCCAGGTGCTCGAATTCTTATCATATTCATTTTAATATTTAATTATTTTACATCTTATGGATGATGAAAAAAGAATTAATCTTTTTTGACTTTATCTAATTGTTTTTTTAATTTGACAAAGAACTCAGGTGTGCTCAGTTCATAAGGTATTGGATATCTTGTGCCAGCTTTATGAGTCTTCTCCATTCCTTTTATTATTGAATCAACAACTCTGTATGGTATAGATGCTATTAAGTCTGTATCTTTTGCCATTCCAAACCGGCGATCACCAAGACAAGGAAATGCGATTTGTAATTCCTCCGTAAGATATGCTTTTGCGATGGTATCTGCACAAACCCCATCACAAAAGGTTGACATTGAGATTCTTCCCCCCTCCTTCCATAAAGAACCCTGAATTATTCTCATTATCTGAGCAGAATTTCCCCAAATCATAATAATATCTGGTTCAAATTCTACACGATTTAAAGCTCCCGAAACTATTGCGGAGAACTTTCCATAAGGTATTTTAGGCATTGTTGCTGTTGTTTTTTTCGCTGCTTCTTTAGTTTCATTATATCTACCAACAAAAAAAGCACCTTCTAAAAAAAGCTTGTACGGTTCTTCAAAACCAAGTGCTATATTCGCGAGAGGACATAAATTATCCTCCATAGTGCATCCCATTGTCCATCCATAATATCTTGAATAACTGAATATTTGACATAGGGCGATTTGCTTATCTGTTTTCTTTAAGAAGTTTATTTTGTTTAACTCATTTTTATCTTCAAGTAATTTTGCTGCTACTGGAAAAGTAGCTAATCTAAGGTACTTATTTAATTTTCTATCCAATTCATTCAATTTACCCATGAAAATCCTCACTTTTTTAAGATATAAAAAGAGTAAAATATATTATAATTTTATACTTTTTTCAAAACTTGATATAAAATAAAATCATAACTGAAAATATTGAATTTAACTTTAATATTAAATACTTTATAGTTATGAAAAAAAAATCTTTACAATGGGACGCTAAATTATATCAGGAACATTCCAAACTTCAATATAATCTTGGTTTGATGGTAATTGAGCGATTGAATCCAAGAGATTCTGAGAAAATATTAGAAATAGGTTCGGGAAATGGAATGCTTACAGTTGAACTAGCCAAAAAAATTCCTAATGGCGTAATTACTGCCATTGAGGTCTCTAAGGAAATGACAGAACAAGTAAAGAAAAACATTAATGCAAATAACTTAAAAAATATCAAGTTAATTAAAATGGATGCATTAAAAATTAAATTTAATAATGAATTTGATGCAGTATTTTCTAATTCTGCAATTCATTGGATATCTGATCTTGAATTATTGTATAAATTAATTTATAACGCGTTGAAAAATAATGGGCGTATTTCTATTCAAACTGGTCTGAAAGAGAGAAATCTTTTAACAAAAACGATTTATAAATTATACAGAATTAAAAGATTTAGAGAGCACTTCCGTAAAATAACTCTCCCGTGGAGATTTCTCACAATAGACGAAAATATCAAAATATTAAAAGAAAATAAATTTTTTAATATAAATATAGAACCTTATCAGTTTATTCATGAATTTAAAAAGTTTGAGGATTTATTAGGATATTTTAAATCTGCTGCAATGGTTCCATTTTTAAATGTTCTGCCAGATAATTTAAAAAATGAATTTGAAGAAAAATTTTTAGAAATTTATTTAAATGAAAATAATCAAAAATTAGATATTACTACTACTCGTGGATTTATTTATGCAGAAAAAAAAATTTGAATAATATGAAGAAGGTATATAATACTGCGGTGGTAATTATTCCACCAGAAAATATTTGGGGGTCAATTCAAAAAATACGTAAAAAATACGATAAACATATAGACCGCTGGATGCCTCATATCACAATGCTATATCCTTTTTACCCCCAAAGTGAATTTTCTTGGATAATTAAAGAATTTAGTGAAATTAAATTTGAGTCATTTGAGATTAGGTTTGAAAAAATGGATTTTTTTTATCATAAAAAGGAAAATTACACCCTCTGGCTAAAACCTGAACCTCCAGATAAAATAATAGAACTTCAAAAAAAGTTATTAGAGTATGTACCAGAATGCGATGACGTTAATAAATTTAAAACTGGATTTACTCCACATTTGAGTTTAGGCCAAATTAAAGGAAAATCAAATTTATATTCAATAAAAAAGGAACTGGAATATAATTGGAAACCATTATCTTTTATTATTAAAGATATTGCATTAATATGGCGAAATAAAGAAAATCCAAGAGACCCTTTTAAAGTTATGGAAAAGGTCTCATTAATTTAAACTTATTTAAAGGGTTATTTAAAATGCAAATTAATATTCATAAAGCCGAAATTGAAGATGCAGAAGCCATTTCTGGTATATGGGGTGTTGTCTGCGCGGAAAGGATTTACACCGCTGTGAATCACCCTTTTACTCCTCAACAGGAGCGAAATTACATTGCATTCCTCTCTGATCGCGAAGGTATCTTCCTAGCAGAGGTGAATGATAATATCGTGGGTTTCCAATCCCTGGATCTATGGGGCAAATACACCGATTCATTTGACCACATTGGGGTATTAGGCACCATTATTCTCCCAGAATGGCGTCGGAAGGGCATTGGAAGGTACTTGATGAAATATACCCTTAATTTTGCTCGCACTAAATCCTATGAAAAGATCATTATCTATGTTCGAACAAATAATGTTGGAGCCCAAGCTTTTTACCGCAGCTTAGGATTTTTCCCTAAAGGAGTATTAACGCGGCAGGTTAAAATTGATGGGCAATATGATGATGAAATCTTCATGGAGTTGTTCTTATAGTTGAATTTTAGATTTATATTTTTTCTTTTAATTTGTTTTACAATTGTCATTTATAACAAGTTTTTTAAAATTGTTTAAATAAAATTAATAAGTTTATTAAATTACAACTTATAGACAATTAATTGTAAGAAAAGAGTTGATTAAAAACGTCAGATAATCTTCTTGAAGAAATTACTCAAGCAACAAGTAATGGAGAATATAAACATATAGGAAGTATAGTAAGAAAAGCCAAAAGAAAAGGATTCACACCTCAAGAAATTATACAAGCTCTATCAGATGGTATAACTTCTGCAAGTAAAAAGTATCAAAATAAGGGAATGTATCTTGATGATATTGTTTTAGCCGCCGGAGCCTTCGAATTAGGTGTTCGATCACTCCCAGTTTCCACAGAAGAATCCAAAAAACCTGAAGAACGAGTTGTACTGGGTGTTATGGGTGGTCCTTGGACTATTGGCACAGCTATTGTATCAGCAAATTTGAAAGCTCACGGTTTTGAGGTTATTGATGCAGGTTCAGATATCCCCCCAGAAAAAATTGCAAAAACGGCATTAGATTCAAATGCTAGAATTATAGCTTCGGCAATTTATTTAACACATTCAGCAGAAGAAGAAGCCAAATTGGAAGAAGAATTATGGAAATTAGGTATACGCCATAAAATTAGAACTATTCTGAGCGGTCCAGCTGGATCACCCGGATTAGCAGAAAAATTACACATAGATGCTTATGTAAAAGATGTTATAGAGTTGATACCTAAAGTTAAAGAATTTTCGGAAGATCTTAAATCAGAAATGACTCCATATGATCGTGTAATGACTTCACTTAAACACAAAGAACCGGATAGAGTTCCAGTAATGCCCTTCGCTCAATCTTTCTCCGCAAAATTTTCTGGAATTCCATTCTCTGTTTATTGCAGTAAAGCGGAAAAAATTGCTGAAGGTCAATTAAAAGTATATAATACGTTTGGTTGGGATGCACTCTGCTTCTCAACAGATGCTGGGCTATATGCTGGAGCATGTGGAGCAAAAATTGATTTTCCTCACGATGATATTCCACGCATTGCAGAAGCTGTCCTTAAACATGGATCTATATATGAAGATTTTAAGAATCTTGACATGCCAGATCCTATGAATGCGGGTCGGTTAACTGAAACCATAAAGGGTATAGAAATCGCAAAAAAGGAAGTTGGAGATGATGTACCCGTTATTGGATGGACGGAAGGTCCCTTTCAAGGAGTATCACTTTTAGCAGGGGCAGACCCCATGCAAATATTTTTTATAATGGACCATCCAGATGAGTTTAAGGAAATTTTAGATTGGTATGCAGATTGGCAAATTGAAATTGCACGCGCTATGTATGAGGCAGGTGCAGATATAATAGGTGCAGGAGAATCCGCAGCATATTTTATGTCGCCAAAATTTTTTGAGAGGTTTGCACTAGAACCAGAGAAAAAAGCTTGTAGTAAAATTAACAAGATGGGGTTGCCCGTTCTTATCCATTGCTGTGGTTATGTCCCTCAATGTATTAAATATGTAATGGAAACAAATCCTGGTGGAGCAATTCAGTTTGATTATCAAGTAGATTTAGCATGGGCTAAAAATCTTATCGGAGATAAAGTGACCATAATGGGAAATCTCAATTATAATAAACTTATTAATGCAAGCCCGAAACAGATGTATGAAGATTGTGCCAAACATTTAAAGATTGCCGGTAAGGGTGGTGGTTATTGGTTGGCTTTTGGATGTGAAATCCCGCGAGATATGCCACCAGAAAATATCAGAGCAATGGTTAGAGCTGCAAAAAGTGCAGGAAAATATCCAATTTAGAAGTGAATTTTTTTTTAATACTCTGTTCTTAAATTCTTAGAATCCCAACTATGAGAGATTTACAATCTGCAGTTCTTTTAAAAATGAATCTTTAAAAAAATAAAACTTAAAGGAATAAAAATACAAAATTTACAAATATTTAAATAGTCAATTTAAAATTACTTTGGTTATAACTAATTTAGGTAAATAAGATGTTTTATCAACTACCTATTAATCAAAAAACAGTTGATTTTTTTTCTATTATAATAGGTGCAATTATTGGATTATTAATTGGAACATTAATCACAAGATGGTATGCTGAAAGAAAGAAGTGGGATGAAAGATTTATAACAGCATTTATTGTTAATATTTTATGGACCATTGTAGATTTACTTATTAGCCTTGCCCTCGGTGATAATTTGATTTCCAATTTAATAGGATTCGTTATAAATTTAATTCTTGGTTCAATTATTGTCTCATCTCTTTATAAAAAAGATTTTAGTGAATCATTTATTTTTACTCTTGTTACCTTAGTAATTTTTTTTGTCATTGGATTGGTTTTTACTATCATTCTTGCAGTTCTCTTAGCATTAATACTTCTAAAATAACCCTAAATCTTTTATTTTTTTTTTAACTATTAAATTTTCATTTATTAAAATTTACAAAATTTAAATTTTTGTTTTTCTTAATATTTTTCTTTCTAATAGCCTTCCCTAATAAAAAATTTGGTTATTGATTTATAGTATTGAAAAATTCATCCGGATCATCAATCCCAGATTTCAATAATTCTAATTCCCTTTTAATTTCTAGTTCACTACAAGTTTGCTCCATATAAGGAATCTTTAAGTTTCCTTGATTTCTTATCCAACATCCTAAAGCATCTGTATAATCTTGCCATCCACCGTATACTAATTTACTAATAATGAAATCCTCTTTAGAAGTTACCCAACATTCAACATCGAATAATCTTTCCCTTACCCTATTTTTTAGAGCAATTGGGCCAATTCTTTTATATTTACTCTTATCAAACTTATCGATTAGATAACTGTCAAATTTTACTGTGTCGTGTTTATCAAAAAATTGAATTATTTTAGAATCCCTTGCTAAAATTGTTGTAGTTTTCCAATCTTGAAGAGGTAAAAAGTGATTTTTTTGCAATAAAGAGAGGTAATACTCGATACTCAAATTACTGGATTGTAAGTCAACCACAAAATCAATATCTTGTGTTGCCCTAAAAACTGTATAAATGCTAGATAAAATTCCGCCTACTAAATAATATTTAATTTTTTCTTCTTTTTCAATTTTTTCAAGAAAGTTTATTAATTGAATAAATGCAATTTGCAATGTTTTACTCATTTATTTCTTCCTTCCCTTCAGTTTTTCACGAAGCTTATACATTTCAATAAGAATTTCTTTTCTTGATTTGTTAGGATGCATTTTTTTTTCAATTCTTATGTAATCTTTTATTCCATAATCATAAATTTCTATTAGCATATTCTCTAAATCTTTTAATGGGGTTTTTTTCGTTAATTCTACCCTTCCTTTAAAATTTCTTACTAATTTTCTATATTGCGTTATTGGTATTTCATCCATTTCTTGATTAGGTTTTTTTTTAATACTTGTTCATAGATATAAACAATTATATTTATAATTTTTATCTAAAATATCGTTAAATTCTAGAAGATAATAATTAATTCCTACTTGATATTAATGTTTAAAATATTAAATTGTCGAATTATAAATAACACTAAATCTACGGTCCATCTTATTTTAATTTTTTAATGAAACGATTTAATATAACGAATGAATAAAATACATCCGATTTATTTCAATGCAAGATATTTGAAAAAAGACTGTATTTCATACCGACAATATCAAGTTGATATTTCGAATAGATGTCTTTCTGGAAATTCTTTAGTTGTTATACCTACTGGTTTAGGAAAGACTATTATTGGACTCATTACTGCAGCAAATAGATTATTAAAATATAACTGGACAAAAATCCTTGTTTTGGCTCCAACACGCCCGTTAGTCCATCAACATTATGAGATGTTTTCAAAATTTACAACTTTACCTGAAAATAAAGTCTGCTTAACGACAGGTAAAGTCCAACCTCCTATTAGGATGGTACAGTTTCAAAATTCTCAAATAATTATTAGCACACCTCAAGTAATAAAAAATGATATTTTAAGAAATCGATATGATTTATCTCAAGTTTCATTAATAATTTTTGATGAGGCACATAAAGCTCGTAATAATTATGCTTATACCTTTTTAGCTGAAGAATATATTAAGACTTGTAAAGATCCCTTAATTTTAGCTCTAAGTGCATCTCCTGGAAAAAATTTTGAAATAATTCAGTATCTGTGTGATAAACTGTTCATTGAAAATGTTCTTTATAGAACTGAAGAGGATGTGGATGTAAAAGAATACATATTTCCAATTGAAATTTTTACTGAATATGTCGATTTGCCCATAGAATTTATGGAACTAAGTCTAGTATGGGAATCTTTATTCAAGAAATATCTCTCTTTTTTTCTGGATAATGAATTATTAAAGCCAAAGACTTATTACACTAAAATTGACTTTCTTAGTATTGCAAAAGATTTAACTATTAGTTTAAAATACGAAAATGATTGTTTAAATGAATCTAAATTTGGTGAAATTTCTGATATTCGAGACTTATTATTCTATAAAAATCCTAGAATTATAGACATCGTTAGAAAAAACAAAATAGATATTCATTTGGTATATTCAATGGCTTCAAGTTGTATCTCTCTTTTGCATGGAAAAGATCTAATAGAAACTCAAGATATTACATTATACGAATCATTTTTAGAAACAATAGTTAAAAAGGCTGATAATGATATTTTATCTGCTAAACGTATTTTAAATTCTGAAAATTTCCAGTACATTTTTTCATATATTCAACAATGGAGAAATAAAAATAAGCGAATAAATCACCCAAAAATTGAAAAAACATTAAAAATAATTACAAAAGAGTTTTTTGAGTTAGATTGTCAAAAAGTTATTATCTTTTCTCAATACAGAGAAATGGTCTCCCTTCTCAAAAGATTTTTTGATGAAAAATTTAAAGGTAAACTACGTGCAGAAAAATTCATTGGACAAGCAATGAGTAAAAAGGAACTTGGATACAGCCAGAAAAAACAGATTGAGATTTTAAATCAATTTAGAAATGGAGATATTGATGTTTTAATTGCCACAAGTGTCGCAGAAGAAGGTCTTGATATACCAAATGTAGATTCAGTTATTTTTTATGAACCTGTTCCATCTGAAATTCGTTTGATTCAAAGAAGAGGTAGGACAGGTAGAAAAGCTCCTGGACATTGTTATATACTAATAACTAAATACACTGTAGATGAACCTTATAATTATATCTCGTTAAAAAAAGAAAATACTATGTTAAAAACTTTAATTTCTTCAGAAGATTTACAATTAACTCCACAATTAAGTAGAAACAATATCTGCAGACCATTTAACGGAACTAACATTATAAATTTTCATGATTTATTGAGAGAATACCGTGAAAAGAAAAATCAAGAATATAAAATATTAGCAAAAAGGTCTATTGGTCAAATAATTGACGAGATTGACTCTTTATCAAATTCTGTAGATTCAAATAAATTTAGAGAACTTGGAGTAACATTATATTCGGACATTTATCAAAAATCCATAGAGCAGTTAACGAAAGATATCGAAAAAATAAAATCTCGACTACATAAAAAGAAGGTAAAAGAAAAAAAGAAATATGTTAATAGAAATGTAAAAACTCTAATAAATATTGTTAAAACCTACGGTGGCGAAAAAGGAATAATTAGATTTGATGAATTTAATAAATACGCAGACATTGAAGAAATTACTGGAAAAAAGTTTTGCCAATTTTTTAATAATGCATGTTATTTAGGGTATCTCAAGAAGAAAGGAAACAACGTAATTTTAAATTAGATGAAAATGCAATTTTAATCCAAGGAATATTCTAAATTAGAAATTTTTATATTGGGTTTAAAAAAAAGAAATATTGAGAGTTATTTTTTTATTTGGATAAGATTTTAAATAAATCTAAATATTTCTCGAGATGATGTGTTAATAGAAATTCATTTTTTATTTTCTCATATCCTTTCTTACCCATTTTTTTTGCGATACTCGGGTTGGCAAGGAGATATAGTATTTTTTCAACTGTCTCATCTATAGAATTAACTAAAAACCCAGTTATACCATTTTCAATCTGCAATTTAATCCCTCCTACATTACCTCCAATAACTGGAGTCTCTTTCCAAAGAGCTTCAGCAATAGTTAATCCAAATCCTTCTCGGAGCGATTTTTGAAGAACAATATCTGATACATGCTGGAAAGCATTTACTTCAAGGTCAGCTACACCATCAAGATTAGTCAGAATATGGATTTCGGGGTCATTGGATGCATAGTTCTTAACTTTTTCTAAGAATTCAATTCCCTCTGGATCATCGTGCGCTAAACTCCCAATTAAAGCTAATCGAACTGGGGTTTTTTCTCTTACCTTTCGAAATACGTCAATGACACCCAAGGGATCTTTCCAAGGATCAAACCGAGAAACTTGAGTTATTAGAGGACGATCAAGTGGAACAAATTTTTTCACAATCTCATTTGCAGTTTCTTTATCAAGTTTTTTGTTTTTTTCTGAAAATGGATCAATTGAAGGTGGTATCGGATAGATTAGATTGTTTATTTCTGGTTTAGCATACTCCAACTTAGTAAAAATAAGTGCATCATAATTAGGTAAATACCGAGAGATCAAATTCCAAGCCTGTGGATTCGGATCAGAAGTATCGATATGACAGCGCCAAATCCACTTACCACTCCTCTCATGAGCGTATTCTATCACAGGAGATGGCTGAGGATCGTGAATAATTACAAAATCACTATTAGGATGAATTTGTTCATATGTTGATTTGGCTTGTTCAAGAAAGGCAGAAATTTCATCTTCCGAGAAATTAATAGACATATTCCCTTGTAATGCATTATGCATCTTCTTTGAAATTTCAAAGAAACTTTTAGGTGCAGAAAATACTTTCCATTCAGCATCTATCTTGAGTTCCCTCATCATTGGGATCATATTATTCAAAATTTCTGCGACCCCGCCACCAAACTTGGTTGAATTAATATGTAACACTGTTTTTTGTTCGAAATTTATTGCTTTTTTTCTTAGTGAATTGATTTTTTTTTTTCCTAGAAGGCGTTGATATTTTTCTAATATTGAATTATTTTTTTTTTCCATTTAATTAGAACACCCTTTTACTTATTACAACTTTTTTATAATAATTTTTTATAATTTTATTGCTTTAAATTTTTATTTTGTGATTTAAACTTAATAAATTTATACTTTTAAATAAAAATTAAAAATGTAGCAAAAATTTTTAAATAAATATACCATACTTTTCTATGATTTTTCTATGTTTATAAAATTAGAAAAATTCAAATTTTACTCCTAATATCTAAAAAAAAGTGACAAAAAAATATGAAAAAAACTATAAATAAAAAAGCAATTATTTTGCTAGTTGTATTTCTATCGATGTTCTTGTTTGCTTTTATACCAATGCCTGTCAAGGCTAATGGTGTGGCTTTGAAAATTATCGTGACTGACCAACAAAAACCATTGATTGATGGTGTTACGGCTGATTTTCTGGCATCTGCTCTTGGAGACGGAGTAGATTCTGTGGAAGTAATCGCTTCTGGAACCCGTGCTGATGATCAACTTGTTTATCTAGTAGCCCAAATGACTGCAGGAAGTACTGAATTCGATGTAATGGGTGTAGATCCTCCTTGGATGGCTCAATTCGCTGAAAATAATTGGGTCGTTGATTTAACTAGTCTTTTAGACGCAAATGAAATGGATGATTATGTCGAAGGTATGGTAACAGCGTGTACTTATAAAGGTAAAATCTGGGCGTACCCTTATTTCATGAATTTAGGTTTGTTATTCTATAGGAAAGATCTTATAACCAGAAATGGCTTTACTACGGCAGATTTCGATACTTGGGCTGAATTAAACACGACAGCCAATGCAATATTGGGTAATGCAAGTGAACAAGCATTAAATGCAGATTTAGTAGGATATGTTACTCAACTTGATGCTTATGAAGGTGGAGTATGCAATTTCTTTGAATGGATTGGTAGTAATGGCGTTACTAATATAATGGTCGATGACGATACTGTAAATTTAGATCAAACCAAAGTTGTTGAAGCAATGACATTTTTAAAGGCATTAATTGCCCCAAGATATACTGGAGTTCAAACAACAGATTATATTATCCCTCGTGAAGGACTTGTTATGGATGAAGGATCTTCGGTGGGTGCATGGACTGCGGGTAATGCTATCTTTATGCGACAGTGGACATTTGGTTATAGTGCATCAGCAACATCATCACCCTTGAATGCAACTGATGCTGGTGGTAATTACATTCAGTTTGGGGTTGCCCCACTCCCGACTTTCACAGGTGCAACAGGTGAAAAATCATCAGTTGTAGGTGGTGCGATTTTAACTATTCCTAAAACTAGTACACATCAAACAGAAGCACTTAATCTAATAAAATTCCTTGGTGATACAGTTGCACAAGAATATGAGCTCACAGGTGATTCTAATTTTCCAGCATTAAAATCCGTTTATGATAGTCCTCCAACGGGTTGGGAGTGGATAACGGGTGTAAAAACTCAGCTTCCCTTAACACTTGCAAGACCAGTCACTCCAAAATATTCATTAATGTCAACCCAAATCGCAGATAAATTTGCCGACATAATTGGTTGCGTTAAAACTCCCGCTGAAGGATTAGCAGAGATGGAAACCGATGTAAATGAAGTTCTTGGAGTAGTATCTGAAATTCCTGGATTTGATATCACTATCTTACTATTTACTATAGCAGGAACACTTGCAACTATAGCAATTTATAAGAAGAAGAGGAAAAAATAATAAATATAAGCAAAAAAAAATTAAAAAAATAATTATATATTTTTTTTTTTAATCGATTTAATATTTTGCCAAATAAAATCATTCTTATAAGAGAGGTTAATAATGGAACAAAGTTTTCAAAAAAATTCTATTATCTTCGATTTTTCACAAACTGAAGAGAAGCCTCCAACTGATACAAAATTTATCATCACTTTAATTATACCAGCATTACTTGTATTTAGTCTAGCTATTTTCTTACCCATTATTATTGGGGTTTTTATTAGTTTCACGAATAGTAGTGGAACTACTGGATACTTTGGTTCAGCTTTTTCTATTACAAATTATTACGAACTTTTAACATATGGCAATTATAATACTCGTGATTTTTGGCAAGATACTTATCAAACCATTTTCTTTTCCGTAGTGTCCTTATTTATTGAATTCATTTTAGGTCTAATTTTTGCTCAAATCTTGAACAAACAATTCCGAGGTCGAGGAATAGCTAGAGCAACACTTTTGATCCCTTGGGCACTTCCAACTGTTGCCTCATCAACTATTTTCCGTTTTGAAATATTCTCGCCAGCCCCTACATGGGGGTTAATTAATAATATTCTTGAACTACTTTCAATTCGTCCTATTGATTTTTATGGACCTGATGCGTTAATTCTATTCGAATTACCAATCCTTATTCCATTTGAACCATTTATCGATTTTCTTCCTATAAAAATGACAATGTTTACAATAATTGCAATTGATGTGTGGAAAACGACCCCCTTTTTTACACTCTTGATACTTGCAGCTTTACAAATTGTTTCAGAAGACCTTTATAAATCTGCGGATGTTGAAGGGGCAACTGCTTGGCAAAAATTCAGGTATATAACCTGGCCTTTGATTAAACCAGGCGTTGGAGTTGCTTTAATCTTTCGAATGATGGATGCTCTTAGGGTTTATGATCTAAATGTAGTTTTTAATGATAAAAGTGTTGATTCAATGACTTCCCAAGCTGTTAATTTATGGTTTGCAAGTAGATGGGGGTTATCTGCAGCAGTCACCGTTATGTTATTTTTATTCATTTTATTATTTGCAGTAATTATATTAAAACTTACCAGGAGAGAAAAATCTATTTCTATTAAGTCTAAATCAAGATTTCAAAAATTCTTCAAAAGGAAGGAAGATCTTACGGAATTAGTCATAGAGGATATAGAAATTGAATCAGAATCGAGCATTTTAGAACTCTCTGAATCGAAAATGGCGTGGTTTAAAAGGAAGCTTCTCTTAAAAAAAGGTGTTTTATATTTAATAACCATTATGATGTGTCTTTTTTGTGCATCTCCCTTTATATGGATAATATTACGATCATTCAGAGACCCATATATTACTCAAACGGGATTTGAATTATTCCCCAAAGTTTTTAATTTAAGATCATATGAAGTTGTTTTTCAAACTTCTGAATTTACTGGAGTCTCTTTTGATCATGCATTACTTAATAGTTTCATTCTTTCAGGTTTAACAGTGTTGGTGGTTATTTTTATTGGTTCCTTTATAGCTTATGCTTTAGCGAAGTTCAATTTCCGACTAAAACCAACGTTAGGTTCTTTCATTTTTTTTATGACAAGTCTGCCACCTTTAATGATAGCCATCCCCTTTTATATTCAAATGGCATCTATTGCAAAAATTTTCCCGTTTTTAGATTTTCGAAATAATATTTTGGGCCTTGTGCTACCATATGCTGCATTTAATTTACCTTTAGCTGTTTTTGTCCTGCAAGCTTTCTTTAAGGAAATACCTGAAGATTTATGGCATGCAGCAAAAGTTGATGGAGCATCAAATTTTCAAATTTTCCGCAAAATTATTCTTCCACTAACTGTTCCAGGGATTTTTACATGCTCAATTTTAGTGTTTATTGCCTCTTGGAACGAGCTTCTTTTTGCTCAAATATGGTTAACGTCAGATATTAATCATACTGTACCAAGAGCGATTTTACGTTTTGTTCGAAGCCCCCTTCTTCAAGCTGATTGGAATACTGATTTAGCTCTTATGGCTGCAACTTCTATCGCTACTGTTCCACTAGTAATTATTGTATTAATATTTCAAAATAAAATAATAAGTGGAATTACAAGTGGTGCTGTTAAAGGATAAACAAAATAAAAGAGGTTATTAAAATGGTTAATATAATTTTAGAAAAAGTAAATAAAATTTTTAGTCCAGATGTCCACGTTTTAAAGGATATTGATCTTGAAATTCAGGACAAAGAATTTTTAGTTCTAGTAGGACCTTCGGGTTGTGGTAAATCAACATGCTTGAATATCATTGCTGGATTAGAATATGTAACTAATGGTCGAATTTTGTTTAATAATATTGATGTATCTTATCTACCGCCCAAAGAGAGAAAGGTTGCGATGGTATTTCAAAGTTATGCATTATACCCCCACATGAATGTCAGAGATAATCTGAGTTTTTCTTTAAAATTATCTAAAACTGATAAACGTATCATTGACAAGAGGGTAAAGGTAGCAGCAGAAATCCTTGGAATCTCGGAATTATTGGATCGTAAACCTAAAGAACTAAGTGGGGGCCAACGACAACGAGTTGCTCTAGGGAGATGTATGGTGCGTAACCCAACCGCGTTTCTTTTTGATGAGCCTTTGAGTAATCTTGATGCTAAATTACGAACTCAAATGCGGGGTGAGATAATCAAACTTCAAAAAAGACTTGGAATAACTCTAGTTTATGTGACTCATGATCAAGTTGAGGCTATGTCAATGGCAGATCGAATTGCTATTCTTTTTGATGGTCGTATTCAACAACTAGGGACACCTTCTGAAGTATATAATTGTCCTATTAACCTCTTTGTTGCTGGGTTTATTGGTTCTCCCACTATGAATTTCATTGATACAAAGTTTGATCAAAAAAATGGGAATATGCTCATTTTTGGAGAACAGAAGTATCCATTACCTGAAGATATTGCTAACAAGCTAGTTAAAGCAAGTTTTGAAAATTTGATTTTAGGTATTCGACCTGAACACATAAAGGTTACAACTCAAACTCATCAAGATTCATACAAAGTTGAAATTACTGTTATTGAATATCTTGGTGCAGAAACGATTATTACTTACGAATTTCCTGATAAAATTTCCGCTATGGCGGTTACACCTGGATTTTATCCTGGACGAATGGGTGATATTGCATATATATCTTTCTCTCCAGATCAAATTCATGTTTTTGACAGTGAAACGGAAATGAATCTTATTCACTTTCCTTCATAAAACGATTGAAAGTAATTATTCAAGATGGGTGCCAAAAATTCCATTTATTCAAGATCTATATGAAAAATCTAAAGAACACAATGTCTTTTCCGGAATTATCATTTTCGATTTGATTGCATTTATTGCTTATCTAATTAATCCAATTTCTCTTTTTTTTTTAGGAGATCTCCATGTTTTATTTGGAGCTATCGTTGGGGTGATTTTAGCATTAAAAGCTCGAAAAGTAGGTGATAATCCCATTCACATAGGGTTCATTGTAGGATTTTTCGGAGCACTTTTATCTGTAATTTCAATAATAATATTTCTTTTCTTTGTATTTGTTTTACCGAACGCCGGCTTCGATTTTTATTTAACTCTTAGTTTATTTTTCGAAATCTTTATTGTAGCTACAATTATTGGCATACTGGTTGGTGGAATGATGGGACTTTATATATCACATAAGGAGAGAGGAAATAAGGATAAACTTAGAGATCCAAATAGAAATAGAATTAGATATTAATCTCATATTTCAAAAATGCAAATTAAAAATTTAAATATCGCTTTTATCTATTTTTTTAATATTTTTACTCTTTAGCAAATCAATTTTATAAATTTTCTAATAATGTATGTTTTTTAGGTTATCTCAAGAAGGAAGGAAATAATGCTGTTTTAAACTAAAATATTCAAAAATCAGTTTTATCGAGTACTTTAATATTTTTACTCTTTAATAACTCAATTACTTTTTTATTGTCAGAAACTCTAAGAATTATAACTGCACCATTTTTAACAATTGTGGAATACAAATAATCGATATTGGTCTCATTTTCTCCCAATAATTTTATGACTTCATGTAGAGAACCTGGTTTATCTGGAATCTCTATTGCAATAACTTCTGTCACTGCCGTTAAATAACTTTCCCTTTCTAAAATCTGAATACATTCACTAGTTTTGTCCACTATTATCTTTAAAATACCGTAATCCGTAGTTTCTGAGATCGTGAGAGCTCTCAAATTAATGGAATTATCCGTTAATAATTTTGTTAACTCCACTAAAACACCAGGGTGATTTGGTAAAAATATTGAAATTTGTTTTATCATTTTTATATCTCCAATAAATCTTTAATTCTTTTATTCCTTACTTTTTTAACTTTACTCACGAAATGATATAACCTATTCTGAAAAATAAGTGACAATATTTTAAAAATTTTTTCTATTCTTTTTTAAAATTGATTATTGAAATATAAAAATTAATTAAAATCAAAAACACTTTACATCAATAATTAATTTTTTATAAAAAAAGAACAAGTTAAAATAAATGATCACAAACCAAATTTATAAAGATATTATTAATCCTATATCGTGATGATTAAATGATTGAAAAAAATGATACCCATATTTTAAATCGGGAAAAAAAAGCCCATGACTTAATAAATGAAACAAAATTACTTAATATTGCAAGGTTAGCTAAACTTTTAATCGAAATATATGGATTCAATGAACCTTTTAATAAAATTGGCAAAAGAGAGGGACAAGAAGTTGAATTCTATTTTCCCTCTTTAAATGGTTATCTAACTTTTGTACTTGTAAAAAATAAAGATAATTTTGACCCTCGAAAGGGGAGATCTATAAATCCTATTTCGTGCGTGACTTTGAATGTAAAAAGAGATGAAGTGGTTCGTGTAGTAAGTGCTATAGTGCGAACAAAAAATAATATTTTTGGAATATTAAGCTTCTTTATTAAGTATGTCATTACCGGAAAAATTAAAATGAGTGGTTCTTTAAGAGCTACTATAAAACTATTGAGATGTATTGCAATAGGAAAGCGTGAAATGTATAAAATCAAAGATAAAGGAGAATGAAGATGAGTCTACAAAATGACCCATTTCTGAATATTTCTAATTCGATTAATAATCAATACATTAAAGAATGGCAAGCAAGTAAAAAAAAAGTTATTGGTTATTATTGCACTTACATCCCTGAAGAATTATTGTATGCAGCTAATTTATTACCTTTTAGAATACGGGCAACTGGAAATGATAAAACTGAACTTGGAGATATATATATGGTGAGATTCACTTGTAGTTTTGTAAGAGCATCACTCGATTTAGCGTTACGAGGTGGTTTTGATTTTTTTGATGGATACCTTATATGTAACAGCTGTGACCATAGTCGTAGGATGTTTGAAATTTTTAATATGAAAGTTTTTAATCGAGAGGGCTTTAAAAAGAAAGTTCCGAGGTTTTATTTTTCTGTACCACATATTATATCAGAAGAAGGATTTAATTGGTATTGGCAAGAAATTGTAGAATTAAAGGAAGAATTAGAAACAGTCTATAATATAGATATAACTGATAATAACCTTGAAAATTCAATTAAGGTTCATAATGAAAATCGTACACTATTAAGAGAGATTCATAGACTACGAATTTTAGAAAACCCAAAACTTTCTGGTGCTGAAGCATTACAGATTTCAGTTGCAAATAGTTCTATTCCTAAAAGTATTACTAATCAAGAATTATATCGAATTAATTATAAGTTAAAAGAAAGTGAAGGGATAAAAGATCTCCGAAAAAGAATTATGTTAGTTGGAAGCATTATAGATGATTTAAAGTTTATTAATTTGATTGAGAATTCTGGAGCGTTAATTGTGTCAGATTTTTTGTGTTTTGGAACCCGTAATTTTTTAGATGATGTACAAATTGGAAGTAATCCCTTAGAACAAATTTCAAAACGTGTGTATCATAAATTATCCTGTCCACGCATGATGGATGATCACGAGCGAAGATTAAAATTTTTAAAAGATGAGATTAAAACAGCAAAAATTGATGGTGTCATACTCCAAAGAATAAATAATTGTGATCTTCATGGATGTGACAATATGTTGTTCGAGCATGAACTAAAAGAGTTAGAAATTCCAGTATTAAATATTGATAGGGAATATGTACAAACCGATACAACACGACTCCAAACTCGTATTGAAGCTTTTTTGGAAATGATAAAATAATAGTAAAAACATAATTAGGATATAAAAAATGAAAGAAAAAGTTATCCCTTATAAAATGTTGTTAGAAGTTGTTTCAAATTCATATGAGTTAGTATGGAGAATTGTTCCAGAACATGAAATGCAAGTTTTAAAAATGGGATTAAAAAATTTAGAAAAATGCTTAATTGACTATATTCAAAAAGCAGAAGAAGGATTGCCAATAATCGGTTATCATTTTGCATGTCCAGCAGAATTTTTACATTGTTTTGATTGTGTTCCTATTTGTATTGAAGGAACATCATATCTATTGGCGGCATTACTTCCTAACGGTTCAGAAAAATATTATGACTTAATTACTAACTGGGGACACCCCTACCATACATGTTCTTCCCAGAAGGGAGTAATGGGTATGGTATTGGATGATCTATTTAAATTTGATGTAATAACCACTCCAACTGCTCCCTGCGATAATACATATGCCTCATACCCTTTCTTTAAATATAAAGATATTCCTTTAGTTATTACAGACATGCCCTTTATCCAAGAAGAGAAAAGTTATGAATTTTTTGCTGAGCAAATCAAAATAGGATTAAGTGAAATTGGCAAAATAATTGGTCAAGAACCAGATTTCGATAAACTGAAGAAATCTTTAGAAATTGAAAATCAATCAATAAAACTTGAATTAGAATTATATGAATTAAAAAAAGCTGTTCCTTGCCCACTTGAGAGTATGATAAACCCAATATCTGCTGCTGCTGCAGTATTTATGGCAGGACGTCCAGAGAAATTAGATCTTTATGAAAATGTGCTAGATCTAGCAAAAAAAAGATATAAAAAGAAAGAAAGTCCCATAGAAGAACAAATTCGTTCAATCTGGCCTAATATGACCATATTCTTTGATTTAGCTTTATGTGAATGGTTGGATAGAGAAATTGGGATGTCAGTTTTATTAGATGTTTTTACTTACAATTTATATAATCCTGTAGATACAAGTTCGGAAGATAAAATGTTTAAAGATATGGCACGAAAAGCAATGAATTTTCCAATGATTAAGCAATCTGTTGGTTTTTATGATGATTTCATTCCAGAATTTATAAATATTACAAAAGAATTTAAAGCTGATTGTGGGATATTTACTTCTCATTTAGGTTGCAAACAGTTCGGAGCTTTACCCCAAATTCTTAGGGAAGCCTTGCGAGATGAATTAGGAATACCTTTATTAATTATAGATATAGATGTCGGTGACAAGCGCTTTGCCTCTATTAAAACTGTGAAGGATAAGATTAGAATGTTTACAAAAACATTATTATAAAAGTAGTTAAAGAAATGGTTGGCAGGACAAAAATGGAAGATCGAGTAAAGAAGATTTTTAAATAATTTTAGATATTTATTATTAATTTTTATTAGGACAAAATTTTTGAATGGGAATATTATGACAAAAGAGAAAAAACTCAAAAAACAAGTTAATATAGGTTTTGAATTATCCGAAAAGGATGAATATAGACATGATTGGGGAAAATTCCCACCATTCCACAACGAGAGTTGGTACTTTAATTTTATTGATCGACCAAATAGGGTTTTTCTTATTACTAGATTATCCTACCACATGGATAAAAAGAAATCTCTAATTTTATTATTATTAGTAATTGATGGTAAGACGAAAACCTATTTTAAGGAAATTCCCCTTGAAAAAATGCCTGATAATTGGGAATTCGATGCGAAAGTTAAGTATTATTGCATCAAACCAATGAAACAATGGAGAATTAAATTTAAAAATAGTAGAGTTAATTTAGATATTAAATTTGAGGGAAGGTTTCCAATATTTAATTCAGCTGAGGGTGAAGATCCCTTAGCTTTTCTTAAGAAGGATCAAATTAAGACAGATCAAGTATTTGCTCAGATGCATTATGAGCAACCTATGATAGCTACAGGTACTTTAGATCTGAAGAAAAATGGGGAGATAATTGAAACAAGAAACATTAAGGGTCTCGGTCATCGTGATCACAGCTGGGGTATTAGGGATTGGGCTGGAATTGATGCATGGAATTGGGTTTCTGCCCAGTTTGAAGATGAGACAATTAATTTTTATAAAGCTGAAGCCCTTGGTGAAGTAAAACAAGATGGAATAATTTATTCTAAAGGCGCTGATAATATTAGAATAGAAAACATAGAAGTGACCACAAAAACGAAAGAAAACGAAAAAACACCTGTTTCATCAACATTTATCTTAACGGATGAAAATGGAAAGAAAAGAACCATAGAATCAAAAACAATATTTTCGCAATATTTACCTCTTCCATCTGAGAAAGGATTAACTGAAATTTACGAGCAAGTAGCAATATTCACGTGCAATGGAAAAGAAGGTGATGGCATTTCGGAGTATTTATCCACAACGCGGGATTAATACTAAGAACTGAAGTTTGAACTATTTTATTTTACTTTTTATTATTATTGAATCTACAATTGACAATTAATCTTGTAAATTATAATAAAACGGGTCTATTTTTTGGGCTTTTCTACTCCTAAACATTCGCGTAAGATTGGGATGTACCCCTTCGTATTTTTCTAAAGCTGTAATGTACAATTTCTCTACTTGTGTTTCATCTAGGTTAGACTTTATTTTTTTCCCTAATTTATCAATGTAAAACTTTATTCTATCTTTGTCTATTAAGTCAGTTTTAAGTGGTTTACCCGATGCATAGTCAAAAGCCCAATTCCAGTTAAAATTATCTTCTATACCTGCGTATTGGGCACACATACTTAAGAGGCTATTAATATAAAGGTTACTCCCAAAAAGCAATTTTTTAGTAGAGTTCCATTTCGATATATCAATATATAATTCTTTCATGGCACTTTTTGCAAATTTCGACAGTTCCTCTAAGATATTAAGCGAGAGGGGTTTTAATTCACCTAAATTATCAGGATATCTAAGATCTTTTGGGTGCGATAATTCTCTTGTCCAAATCCCTATTGATGTTATGTTTGAAGAAAAATCGGTTGGATCGGCAAATAAAGTGCTCCAATCATTAAACTCGATTTTTTTCATATCTTTCAGCGTCATTCCAAATATCACATTTGAAAACGGCGCAATCTTGGTGATTTTATATGGCATATTTCCAGTCATATCTATTCCAAACATTACATCCCCAGTATGTAGTTCTAGGAATTCTTTGAATATTAAAGGTTCAGTGTTGTCTTTAAAATAATATGGTCCATGCTCAGATATGCTCATTCTACACTCGGCTCGGGAAAGGAAACTATAGTTGGTTAAATGGGCGATGGTTTGCTTTAAACGCTTGGTTATCTCTTTATTATTATTTATAGGGATCATATTATCTCTTAATTTTTCAATATAATCGTCGGAAAGGCACGTAATTTTTTTATTTTTCAATATTAGTGTCTCGTCATTGAGATAATTGGGACTCAATCTTTTCCAAAAGTCAAGAATGAATTTTGTTTCTTTTTTCTTCGTTTCAGGCTCAACAACGATATTAGTTTCGCCAGTTTTTTTTTTATTGAGGTTATCATAAATAACTTGAGCTCGACCATGCAAATACAACATACACGTAGAATAAAAAGCCAATTGGTTTAAATATGAGCCCAAGGATTTCGATCTTCTGGCGATTTCCTCAGGCGATATCTTACTTGCAACTTCTTTTAAGATATTATATTGATAAGATTGATCGTATAAAATATAACAAGCAACGCCAATGTAATGCGATACCGGAAATATTTTACTTTCAACCATTCCTCGCTTTAGAATATTTTCTACAACGCCCTTAGAAATCAACGCGATTAGTTCATTTGCTTCTTGGTCGCTAATATCACCTAACATATAAACAACACCTTATAATTTGATATTTTTAAGATTTTAATTACTTAAACTCATTTTCTAAATATAATATTTTTAAATTTAAATGGAAAATAATTTTATTAATTACTCAAGTAAATAAATAATCCCCTTGTCTTCACTTTCCGTAACTATTTTTCCCTTTTTCCCAGTCAGTGAGGATAAATCGTCTATTAAAAATTCTACACTCATTATACAAGGTATTTCGAATTCTCTTGAAACTATGGCGAGATGTGAGCCTGCAGAACCGAGTGGGCATAATACTCCTGTTAATTCTGATAAAATTGGACCAAGAGTAGTAGTACCAGAATCCTCAACTATACATATTTTCCCATTGGCATCATCAAATAAATTTATTACGTCCTGAACGGATTGAATATACACTAATTCTCCTTCAACTTCTGAATTGGATGAACAAGATAATCCTTCCCCAATTTTTTTCATCTAAATCAACTATACTAAAAATATTATTTTGAAAAAATATCAGTTTATAATTTTATTTTTAATATCTAATAAATACTTTATTTTTTAAAAGATTCAAATAAAAATATGCTATATGATATCTTAAAAATTAAAAAATTAACAAATTAGGAAACTTGGGTTTGCTATTTTTATTAAATTAAATAAAAATAATAAAGGAGTTATTTTAAAATGATAAAAATTTTTAATATTTAATTAAATATATTTTATTTATTACTATTTCAAAGAATATCTATGAAACTTTCGGAATACGTTGTATTTTTTTCAGAAGTAACACCTAATACTGATTTATTGGGAGGTAAAGGATCCAATTTAATCAAATTAATAGAAATAGGAGTAATGATCCCTCCCGGATTCATTATCAATACAAAATCTTATAGAAAATTCCTTGAAGAATCTAAATACAGCAGTGAATTGATGAAATTATTATCAAAACAGTTTCATTTTAAAGAAATTCTACAACACTCAATAAAAATCAGAGATTTAATATTAAAATCAAAAATTCCGAAAAAAATAATCGATGAAATCAGAGTAGCATTCGATAAAATTAAAGAAAATATTGGGAGTAAAAATTCTTTCGCAGTTAGATCTTCAGCAACAATTGAAGATACAAATAAGTTTTCCTTTGCAGGACAAGCTGACACCTATTTGTATAATAATAACATTTATGATATTCTGGCATCTTTAAAAAATTGCTGGCTCTCATTATTTTCCCCTCGATCAATGCTTTACATCCTTCAAATGCGGAAAAAAGGATTAAATATTTCATTGTCTGATATTTATATGGCTGTTATTGTTCAACAAATGGTTAATTCACAAATATCAGGAGTTTTTTTTACAGCTAATGTAATAAATAATGATTCGAACCAAATGTTGATAAATTCCGCATGGGGGCTTGGTGATACTATTGCTGATAATTTAATAATCCCAGATACTATTATAATTAAAAAAAATCAATTCGAAATTATAAAGAAGATTATCGGTAAAAAAGAGAAAAAATCGATTAAGAATCCTGAAGGCCCATATTCAATTTTGATAGAAACAGACCTACAATCCAGGACAGTCTGCTCTATAAACGAAAAACAACTTCGCCAACTTCATAATTTAGGATTAAAAATTGAAAATATATTCAATTTACCTCAAGATATTGAATGGGCAATAGAAAATGATAAAATATACATATTACAAAGCCGCCCAATTACCACATTAAAAAAATGAAGAATTGAACGGTTTGTTGATACTTTTTAATATTTAGAAGAATTATTTAACTATAAATTATATTTCCCAAACTAAAATATTATATAATTTGTTGATGAAAATCTATTCAATATAATTAAAATCAAATTTAAAGCAAATGAATAAAAATGAGTAAAGAAACTAAAAAAATAAAAGAACAATTTTCATTAAGAAATGCAGCAACCTATGGAGTAGGTCAATTCTCGGATACAATTGCCTCTCAAATGTTTACATTCTTAATTTTTACATTTTATTATGCTGTAGTTGGATTAGATGTAATTTATATTACGGTTGGTTTTATTATTTGGTCTGTTTGGAATGCATTTAATGATCCTCTGTTGGGTGCATTATCTGATCGCACGAGAACAAAATGGGGAAGAAGAAAACCGTATATTATTGCTGCCATTATCCCGTTATGTATAGTAATGATTTTATTGTGGACTCCAGTTCTTACAACTGATATTACAAAATTCACATATTTTTTAGTTATAATAATCATATGGGAATTCTTCTATACCATGTTTGATTTAAACTATGCATCTTTATTTCCTGAAATGTTTTTAAAATTAAGTGATAGAGCAAAGGCTAATACTATTAAGCAGCTTTTTACGGTTATTGGTCTAATATTTGCTTTTATAATGCCAACATTTTTCATACCTGAATTAGCAAATCCTGTTTATTTGACCGAATACAGTTATGCAGGGATTTTTATGTGCATTTGCATAGCAATAGGCGGAATTATCTTAATAAAATTTGGTGTACGAGAAAGAACTGAATTTTCTGAGGATTATAAAACAGCTCCCTCATTATTGAAATCTTTAAAAGCTTCAATAAAGAACAAAGGATTTAGAACTTTTATTATTGCAAATCTTGGACATTGGTATGTTATAGGAATGCTTCCTACCATTGTTCCACTCTACGGTGAATTTGTATTGAAGGAAACAAATTCAACAATATTAGGTCTTTTATTAGGAGTAACATTTATTTCTGCAGCCATATTTGTATTTTTTTGGCGTTGGGTAGTTGTTAAGGTTGGAGTAAAAAAAGCTCTAATGATGTCAATGGCTACGTTTATTATCACACTTCTTCCATTCATGTTCATTTCTGATGTTATTACTGGCTTTATAGCGTTTTTTATTGTTGGAATAGGTCTTGCAGGAGATTTATTATATGTAGATCTCGTTTTAGCTACGGTCATTGATGAGGATGAATTAACTACGGGAATAAGACGAGAAGGGGGTTATTACGGAATAAATGCCTTGATAACAAAATTATCAACAATTTTAATATTTCTTACAATTAGTATAGTTTTTACTAATGTTGGTTGGACAGTTTTTAAGCCTGAAGAAGTTACAGATTTTACTATTTTTGGTCTTCGAAGTTTGATATTTATTTTCCCAGCGATTGCCTTATGCATTGGAATCGTATCAATGAGTCGATTTCCAATTAATAAGGAAAAATATGAACAGATAAAATTGGAATCTGATAAATTACATAAAGAAAAATTAGAAAAACAAGTAAGTGTCTGAAATATAACTTTTTTTTTTTTTAAATTATATCTTTAAATCTTCTAATGATACACTGAAACCTAAAACTTTCTGTATAATTTTTTCAATATTTTTATATATTGGTGCGGCTTGTGATAAATTTCTTATAGATTTGCCTTCAATATCAAGTTTTATAACATTATCATCTTCAGGGATTTCTCCAAAAATAGGTAAATTCATATCTTTAATTTTTTTTCTTAGATAAGATATATCTCCTCGAACTCTATTAACGACAATCCCGATATGTTTATATTTTGTAAATTTTTTAGAGTTTTGAAGTAGAGTTTTAGCTGTTTCTATACTCCTAACTGAAATGTCTGATATTATTACTATTGTGTCCACATTGCTGATTACTTCTCTACTTATTTGCTCCAAACCGGCTTCACAATCAATTAGAACTATATTAAAATCCAAAGATATTGAAGATATTACTTTTTTCAGTAAACTATTTGCTGGACAAAAACATCCAGGACCTTCGGGCAGTCCCACAGCTAATAAGGAGAAATCTTTATTTTCAACGATTGCATTATAAACTAAATAATCTATGTCTTCTGCCAATTTTATTTTTCCAGATTCTCTTCCTTGTGCTGCAGTTTTAATAATTTCCTTCCTGATTGCTTCTAAACTTTTATCAATTTTCACATCAAGAAGATCAGATAAATGAGAATGAGTTGGGTCTGCATCAACAGCAAATAATTTAAATTTTTTCATATTAGCAATTATAATTATTGAAATAGCGCAAAACACTGATTTTCCTGAACCACCTTTTCCTATAACTGCTACAATATAAGGCTTTTTTTGGCTCATAATAATGTTTTTATTTAGTCGAATTCAATATTTTTTCTTAGTTCATATATATCTGAAATATTATAACATGTTTCGTTATAAGGACATACATCGCAGACCCAATCATAATTACAATCTACACGTTCTTTCCATTCTTCAATTTTTTTAGCCCAATTTCTTTTATATATCTCTCTAATTTTTGAAATAACCGGTTCAAATTTTTTAATATTTAACTCATTCGCGCTTATAAAAATTATCTCTATAGCTTCTATTAACTCCGGAAATTGTTCTTTGAATAGATATATAATTGAATTTCCTAATAAATTAAATGAAAAACCTTTTTTAATCGCATCTTTACTTATTCTACACCAAAATCTTCGAGGAATTGAGCGAATCACGAAACCTTGTATTCCATCTGAAATAAACTGCAATCTCTGGAAATCATTGTAGTTAGATTCTGATATTTTTTTCCCTCCAATAATTATTATTTGACCAAAATCGATATTATTCTCTCGGATATCTTGAATTTCGGGACCAATTAATGTTATTTGTCCATTTTGAATGTTATTCTTATTGGATAACGGATAAATTACAGTGGTAGAGTATTTATTAATACCTCCTAATTCTATCTGAGTTTCCTCCTCTAAAATTATCTCTTTATATGTGTCTAGTTTAACATCTATTCCCATATTTATCAAATATTCTGATATATTTTGAGGAGCCTTATAAATTTTAATATTTTCATTATTTTCTTCAAAATCTTCAATGATTTTCCTTAGATTTTGCAGGTATTCTATTTTTATTTCACTTTTCAAATACTTAATAAAAATAAAAATTAATTATAACTAATATCAAATAATAACATAAATAATATTTTCCAAAATTAATGTGATTAAAAAATGATTTCTATACAAAAACCCGAAGATTTAATTTCGATATCGCTTCATAACATTTTTAGCTATAGAAAAGATGATAAGGAATTTGTCAAACTTGTAACTAATTGGAATAAGAAAGTGGTCATCCACATAGAACCATTTTATCCATTAACTGTTATTTTTGAGGGTAACGAGATAAAATTCGAGATGGGAAAATCCGATAAGGTTGATTTGAAAGTAAAGCTTAAATTGCAAACTATGCTGGATTTTGCTTATGGTAGGGAAAATCCTATTTTTGGTATAGAAAATGGTTTAATGGAGATGGAAGGGTTAGGTAATGATAGTGATTTATTGGTTAAATTTTATAACATTTTTATGGTTTCTATGCAAATGGTTGCAGCAGAACCTAATACCAATTATTTTGAATTGAATAAGAAGACCAGATAAGAGGTAAAATTTATGACAATCACTAAAGAAATAAATATTTTTGAAAAAGTCAATAAAGAAGAAGTTTATAAAAAATTAGTTGAAATTTTTGGAAAGGAGAATGTATCAAGTAAAAGTGTTGATTTATATCCTTATTCTTACGATATGACCGAATGCGCTCCGAATATGCCGGATTTTATTGTAATCCCAGAAAATAAAGAACAATTAGTAGAATTAGTTAAATATTGTAATGAAAATATAATCCCTATCGTTCCCTATATCTCTGGAAATAATGTTGGGGGGCTTACAATTCCAGAACGGGGGGGAATTATCGTAGATTTCGGAAAAAAAATGAATAAAATTCTATATATTAATGAAAATATGATGTATGCTCTATTAGAACCTGGAGTGACATTTGGACAATTAAAAAAGCATTTAGATGAAAATTACCCGCACCTTAGATATAATTACCCTTTTGCACCACCCTATGCAGGTGTAGTAGGAAATGCTATATTAAGCGGAATGAATAATTTATCTTGTAAAATAGGATCGATGGGGGATTCTATAAACGGTTTAGAAGTTATTACAGTTGATGGAGATATTACACGGATAGGTTCATGTTTTTATGGAAAGGATGAAGCTGACCCCGATAGTTGGTGGAGTCGTTATCCAATGCCCGATTTAATGGGATTATTTGTTAATTGGCAAGGTATGACCGGGTTAATAACAAAATGCGCAGTTCAATTATGGCCAAAGAAATCAATTCGAAAATTTGAAGCATTAGTAATTTTTAATTTGGAGGATGTAGGAGAAATTTGTAGAGAAATTGGAAGGACGGAGGTTATTGATGATATTGCCCTTGGAAGCATTGAAATAGTCAAAATGTGCTGTGGAATTCCGGAACCTAAAAGATTTCCAGAAGAACCAAGAATGATGTCGATTTCCACAATAACAGCTCATACAGAGAATCAATATAAAGCAAAAAAGGAGATATATTTAAATATAATTGAGAAAATTAAACAAGAGGGTATTAGAGTATATTCAATAGATTTTGATGAATTTGTAAAATTATTTAACTTAAGACTTCGTAGTTTAGTTGATTTACCAGCTATGGTTTTATCTTTATTTGAATATTCTGGTTTAACATGGTTTGGTAGTTATGCTCCCTCTCATAAAATAGAAGAATTATCAAAAAAAGTAGATAAACTTTTTAAAAAATATAATATTCCATTGTACCTTTACATGAAAAGTATGAAATATTCACATTATTCCATATTTAGACCAATAATACGCTTTGATAAATTTAAGGATGAGGAAAGAATTCATAAGTTATTAGAAGAAATCACTGATACTTGTTTAGAATTAGGATGTATTCCTTATAAAACGCCTGCCTGGATGACGGAAAAGATGCGCAACCAAATTAACCCTGGCTGGCTAAACTTATTTGAAAAAATAAAAAAATGTATGGATCCCAATGGAATCTTCAATCCAGGGAGGTGGAACACGTAATGGTAGAAGTAGATAAAACCTTAATGGGTAAAGAATATTTAGAAATGGCTTTTGAACGCTGTATCAAGTGTAGCACTTGTAAGTATGGATATAAGACTTTTGAGCCCTCTTGTCCTTCTGGCGAAAAATTCCTGTTTGAATCGTTTTGGGCATCTGGAAAGATAAGAACTATACGTGGAGTATTAAATGGAGATTTAGAATGGAGCGATGATTTAAAGGATGCCATTTTTGCATGCCCTACTTGTGGAGCTTGCATGGATGCATGTCAAGCACCACATGCAGATTATATTGTTGATATGATAGAAGCCTTGAGAGAGTTAGCGGTGAAACATATTGGTCCAGCCCAAAACCAAGAAAAACTAATTGAGCGAGCGATCAAAAAATTCAATCCTTATGATGAGCCCAATTCTGATAATGAGGAGCTAAAGAAAAAGTATAACTTACCCGATAAAGCAGAATGGGTCTATTTTATAGGTTGTACTTCAAATTATCGCCAACAATCCTTAAGAGATGCGACATTAAACTTTCTAAAAAGGGCAAATATTAATTTTACACTAATCGATGAACATTGTTGTACATCTCCTATGATAAGAACGGGTCAAATTTCTATTTCAAAAGAATTTATGAATTATAATATAGAAAAGATAAAAGAAACAGGTGCAGTTAAGGTAATTACTTCCTGTGCTGGGTGTTACCGAACATTTAAGAATGATTTTAAAAAATTTGGTGTTGATTATGATTTTAAACTATATCATACTTGTGAACTGCTTAAGGAATTAATAGAAAAAGGTAGATTAAAATTCAAATCAAATTACAATAAAACTGTAACCTATCACGATCCATGTCATTTAGGCAGACATTCTGGTATATATGAAATCCCAAGAGATGTTTATAAACAGATTCCTGGAATAGATTTTGTAGAAATGAGACGAAATCGGAATCATGCATGGTGTTGTGGTGCTGGAGGAGGTGTTAAAATTGGATATCCAGATTGGTCTATTGAAATATCACAGGAAAGATTAGAAGAAGCAAAAGAAACTGGGGCATCAATTGTATCTTCAACATGCCCATTTTGTAGAACAAATTTAAGCGATGCAAATGAAAAATTTAAAATGGGGTTTGAAATCTTAGATCTAATAGAAATCATCGATCAATTAGAGTGGACTTTGAAATTTTGAGAATAGAACTTTTCAAACCCTCTTATTTTTTTAATTTTTTTGTACTAATTTTTATATCTAGGTTAAACAAAAACTATGTAGAACCAACAAAAAGTTTAAATATTATTATCCTCTATGTATTTTCAACAATAATTTTAAAAAATTAAAAAATTTAATAAGAAACGATTCGATTAAACTAATGAAAATTCTTTATGTTAATCCGGCTCGACTCGAGTCTGGGCTTGATTCAATTATTAAAGGCGCACCATTGAGTCTTATCTCAATCGCAGCTATGGTTCCCGATCATGATGCAAAATTATTTGATTTTAAAATTGAAAAATATTACGAAAAACGATTTCAACGCGAATTAAACCGTTATGATGTTGTTGCGATTACAAGTATGACACCTCAAATCGATCATGCGCTTGAAGTGGCACAATTGGCTAAAGAACAGGGTTGTACAACAATTATTGGCGGATATCATCCAACACTTGATCCGGATTATGTAGCTAGAGATCAATCAGTTGACTATGCAATTCGGGGTGAAGGTGAGCATACTTTTAAAGAAATAATTGATTATATTGATGGAAACCAAAATCATGTAACATTAAAAGAAATAGATGGTGTTTCATATTGCAATAATAATGGAAAAGTTACTCATAATAAGGATCGCAGATTAGAAACAAACTTAGATAATTTTCCTATGCCCAGAAGAGATTTATTAAAATGGAAAAAGTATATTTATTTAGGTACAAGAGTGGCTCCACTTGAAACATCAAGAGGGTGTCCCCACTCGTGCAAATTTTGTTGTATCATTAAAATGTGGAAAGATCCCATCCACCATATCTCGTATCGAACTAAAAGCCTAAAAAGAATCATGCAAGAAATATATGATGTGAATTTGGGTCATAATTTTATTTTTTTCTGTGAAGATAATTTTACTATTAATGCTAAACGTACCAAAAAAATTTTAGATACTATTATCCAGGCGGGGCTTCCAAATAAATTCTATTTTAGCTGCCAATCAAGAGTTGATACACTTTACCAAAATCCATGGTTAGTTGATCTTATGCAAAAGGCAGGTATGAGACAAGTATTTCTTGGCATTGAATCTGTTCATCAACAAAGTCTTGATGCTATGGGTAAAATAAATACTACACCTGCTAAGATAACAAAAGTTGTTAAAATGCTGCAAGATCACGGTATTTCTATTTTTGGTGGAGTAATAATTGGTTATCCAGGTGAAACCAAAAAAATGGTCCGGCAAAATATTTCATTCACAAAATCACTTAATTTGACTATTGTACAATTTACACCAATTACCGCCTTTCCTGGCACTCCCTTTTACGATGAGATGAAGAGTAAAAATATGATTACAACTAATAACTATAAGTACTACGATCTCTTCCATTCTATGATGAGAACAGAACAATTAAGTAATCACGAGATGTATGGGTTAGTGGGAGAAGCTTATGCTGATTATTATATGGGCAGAGATTGGCTCAAAATGGTAGCAAAACGTTATATTAACCCCTTTTCCAAATTCAATTGGATGCTTCCCCAAGTCCCTAGATTCATTAAAGCAGTAATAAGAAATGGTTACCAAATGCTTCGTTCTATGGGGATCTCTGAAGATATAATTAGTCTTCAATTAAAAGAAAATAATATGTATAAAGATTTAAAAATACGGCAATCACCAGCGAAAGTAATTGAACAAGAAATAAAAGTAAAAACCTAAAAATTTTTGGAAAATTTTATTTATATCTACTATTTATGAGCTTTAAGTTTTACCGTTAGATCTCTTGCCCTTTTTGAGTACCAGATCAATAATTCCCCTGCATCATTTGGTTTAAAGTATTCTCCACCACATAAATTAGCAGCTCTATTCATTAATTGATCATCAGGATTTCCCAGACCTACAATATATATTACAACATTTGGGTTTTCACTGAATTGCTTAATAGCTTCAAGAAAATTATCTACATCGGTAGGAACACCATCAGTTAATATTACTAACATTGTTGGCTGATCGGGATTTATTTGTTCAAAAGTGTATAGAACTTCCCTTCCTGCAAGCATTGCGGCACCCATATTTGTTGCTTGACCATAAGCGTTCCCAATCCTATCAACAATCATTCGAGCACAATCCTCAAGAATTCCTTTTTCACCGCTAGCAGAATCCATATACAACCCTCCTTGGAAGGGTAATACTTGCGCTTCATCAGCAAAACGTATAACACTCACTTTTTCTCCGAATCCTCTTCCCACTTTCTCACTTAAGAATAGAACTGCTGCAAAAGCGGCTGCTATTCGACGTGGAACTGAAATACCTTCCTTAAATTTTTTTAAAAATTCTTGAATTTCTGGGGAATACATGGCTGCCTTAATTCCCTCGATTGCAGGAGCAATATTTCTAATTTCTACATCGCGCGCCATCATACTCCTACTAATGTCAATAATTAATATTGCATTAAACGGAATAAGACCCGTTGGACTCAAGCTTAATGTAGTATTTGGAGATACTTGTGCAAAAATATCTCCTGTTAAATCAGGTATGCAATCTATGACAGAACATGCAACATTGGCTACATTCCATCTTAATTTAATTCCTTTAAATATTATATAATTCATAAGCCAATTTTTTAAGGCATCAACGTTTTGACGTATTGTACTTATAAGCTCCCACATATTTTCTCCTTTAATTGGACTTAAACCTAAAGTTATTGATTGTAAAGAAATAATTTGTCTTGGGTTTTTTCTTACAATAACTTCATAACTACCGATTCCGGAAGCTTCTAATATCTCATTATCAATAACAATTTGATTGGAGGGCATTCTTTCATTAATTTGAACTTTTGCAGCTCCAATAGCGCCAGTTAATTCGTCTTCAAAAGCTAAGATATTACCAGGTTGTACAGAGAGTGAATGCATTATCCTAGGGCTAACATGACAAAAACCACTAAGTTCTGGTTTTGAATTAACTTCCAGGGAAATTTCCTCCATTTTCTGAATGGGTGGTTCAGTAGAAAAAACTACAACTTGATCAGAAAGGAGATTAGTATCTTCCTTTGTATTTTGATCCATTATGATTTGATTATCTGGAACGTTAAGACCCATAGAAATTCTCGCTGAACCTACAGAGCGTGTCAAGGGATCTTCCCATGCAATTAACATTCCTACACCCAATCCTAATTTTCGGAGATTATTCTCACTTAAATGAATCCTTCCTTCCATATCATCGACTACTTTTGGTGTTAAAATTAAGCCACTTTTTTGAGTCTGCAAAGTATATATATCAATTTGATTGGTGTAAGCAGGAGCTATTTCAGTTTCGGGTAATCCACTTGTTTGAACTCCTAATTGGTCTATTTGTGGTGGTTGTGGTGGGGGTGTTAATCCAGGTGTTGGCATTTGCGGTTTTGGAGGTGCATATGTTGGTGATGGTTGTGGAGGGGGTGGTGGCGTTGGAGTCAATCCAGGTGGGGACGGTGGGGGAGTAATTCCAGGAATTGGTAGTTGTGGTTCTGGAGGTGCATAAGTGGGAGTTTGAGGTTTCATTGGTTGCGGTTGTTCAATATCGAATTCAATTTTAGGGGGTTTTATTTCAGTAGGTGGGGTTATTGGAATTGAAATTTTTTCAGAGGGAGTAAGCTCAGGAGTTATGGAAATATCAGATCTTACTTGAACACCTAATTCCACTCCTTTAAAACCTAATTTATCACATATCAATTTAGAAAATTTACCAGCAAATTCAAGAACATTCGTAGAGCCCTCAATAAATGCTGATGTAGTTTTATTTGTATCTTTATCTATAACTTCAACAATATCTCCATTCTTAACACCTAATTTTTCAAGATTCTCATTAGAGATTATTACTTTTGCAGAATCTGAATCAAAAACCTCAACAAACAACATTATTGGCTCTTTAGACATGATTAACCCTTTATAATATTAATATTCCTTTGAGAACATAATAAATATTCATTAGTATAAAATGTTAGAATTCTTATTTATAATTTATTTTTAATCATTAAAAAATTTTAAACGGACTTCTACTCAATATTAATAAAATTTTGAAATATATGTCTTGTGTATTTTAAAAAAATTATGAAACTTAGAAGATTTGTACGCTTTGTAATAACAATATATTCCTTAAATATTAAAGAATTAGGTAATTTTAAGATAATTTTGGATATCTATTAGAGATTTCTTTTGAATAGTATCTAAAGACTGAGACTATTTTTCCTAAATCTTTAATCTCTCTACTTGCTCCCATTAGGAAGAATCGTCCAGCGTTGCTTAAAATTATGAATGCGTTATCTCCTCGAAGAATAACTTCAAGAAGATCATTATATTCAAGTGCTTGAATAGCATCGTCCCCGCTTTTTAATACAACAGCGCTCATAGACGAAAATAAATCAGGATTGATGTTATAACCCGGAACGCATGAAAAAGCAAGTCTTAAACCTTCTCGAGTAACTAACGCCAATGCTTCTAAATCAGTATGTTCAGTGATATTTCCTAAGAACTCGGATAAATTCTGAGCTTCTTGTGGTGTTAAATCGCTCATTATTAGATTTTATTTTAAAAATTATTTAATTTTATAGAATACAATTAAAGTGACTTAATATTTTTTTGTTAATATCATTTATTTTAAATTCTTGTTATTAGGAAGAACCTAATTGTTGGGTTATTTGATTTTTTAAGATATTCTTTTTATTAGGATTATTATTTTCATTACTATTTGATTTTTTTAAAAATTCTACAGCTAAGACTTTTCCATTTTCTGATAAAATTCGAGGCGTATAGCCTTCAGCAAAAAAAACACCTTCAGGGATTGAACTAATACGCTCAATAACTTTCTCAATCTGTTTTTTACCCAAAAATGTTTGAACTTTTTCGACAACCGCAAAGGTTTGGGAGCCAATAATAATCATTTCTCTTTCGAAACCTTCCGGAGTAGCAATTTCTTCTAATTTTTGCATCACCGATTTAAAATCAACAGTAGTCGGTTCTAAATATTTAGATATTGATTCCTCTCCAGTATATAAAGGCCCTATTCCAGCTTGAGCCTGAGGTGATTGTCCTATTTTCATCCCTTCTGCTGGTTGTGGTGGTTCAAAAATTTGCTTTTGCCTTAAAGGATGAGTCTCTAGTCCAGCACTATCATCTTTAATTTCTCTCGCAAATCCTTCACTGGGATTACCACCAATAATTTTTATAAAATCTGGTTTTTCCTCGCCTTGATCTACAGGAAACACTGAATATTGCATTCCGACCTGCCCTCGAACGTCCTGCGACTTCTGGGCTCCAATGAATTTTCTTCTAACCGATGATTTTGCACCTTTCCATAACCAAATTGTTTTATCTTGATGTTCGCTGATTATAATATATACTTCAGAAATGTCTAGGATATCCTTAATTGGACTCCCAGTATCTTTCATTTCTTCAGTTTCCCCGGTATCTAAAATTTTGAAGACTTGAACCATTATAACCCTAACCCTTATTATACTTATAGTGATTATTTTTTTATTCTTTACTATTTATTATAATAATTTAAAAATATATAAAATTTTATGTGTAAAATAGATTGGAGATTTAATGATTTTTATAATATTTTTTTTAGAGTCGCTGGAATTTTATTTATCATGTTGAGGGCTGTGAAAAAATCTCCAACTTCCTCTAAACATAATTCTCCAGCTAATCCATTTAAAAAAGCCGCTGAACATGCTGAGTTGAAAGCGCTATTTTTCACAGACATAAATGCGGTACACAATCCTGCAAGGACATCACCGGTTCCACCTACGGTCATTTGGGAACATCCTGTTTGATTAATTTTTCTCTCTATACCGTTAGATATTAGATCGTATTTCCCTTTAACTAAAAATGTCGCTCCATATCTTTTTGCGACTCTTGAGACATTCTCTAATCTTTCAATAAAATTTTCCATTGGAGGTAGAGATTCTCCAGTCATTATCTTAAATTCTCCTTCATGTGGTGTTAATATGATATTGGAACGTTGTATTAATTTAAGATTATTTTTAATTAATTTCAAGGCATCAGCATCAATAACACAAGGTTTGTTTAATTCAGATAAAATATCTAATATTTTTAAGGTTGCTTCTTGAGTAATATTATTAATTCCCATTCCTGGACCGATTAAAATTGCATCAGCCCATTCAATCAATTCTTTTAGAGAAGCCAAATGTTCAACAGAAATATAATCTCCACTCCCATGGTTTACAATTAGATTAGGTGAATATTTTTTTATAATTTCTGAGATTGATTCAGGTACAAATGTTCTAACTAAATCTACCCCTATTTTAATTGCTGCCAGGGATGCTAATGCGGGCGCCCCAGAATAATCTTTACTTCCTCCAATTACTAATATTTTGCCATTTTCACCTTTATGCGAAGATTCGGGGTGAATTTTAATTGTTGGTATTAAGTCACCCCTACCAACGAATAGGTTTGCCTCAAGTGGTATTCCAATTGGACATACTTCCACCTTTTTTGCATATTCAGTATTTTCCTTTAAACCATTTTTTAATTTATGGAAAGTTATCACATAATCAGCTTTAATTACTTTATCCAATATAGTTCCAGTATCAGGATTCATTCCAGAGGGTACATCAATAGAGGTGATTTTAATGCCTTTAGATTGAAATTCATTAATTAAATCAATAGCAGATGATATTGGTTCTCTTATTTTTCCTTTAATGCCAGTTCCCAGCAGTCCATCAATAATTAATTCAAACTTGATTTTATTTAACTCTTCTTGAAGATTTTTAAATTCTGAAGAATCCTTTATAATTCTGATTTGAATCGCTAACTTTAGATTTTGAATTATATTCCAATTTAATCGCGACTCCTCCGTTCTTATTTTCTCAGGTAATCCTATTAAAATTAAATCCACATATATTTTCATACTCGATAAATGACGAGCAATTACAAAACTATCACCACCATTATTACCAAGCCCAGAAAATATAATAACTCGTTGATATGGCTTCAAATTATAATATTCAATAATATTTTGAGTGAATGAATAACCTGCACATTCCATTAATAAATTCTTGGGAATACCCAACCATTCAGAATTATTATCCTCTGAAGCCATTTGGGAACTGGAAATTGTTTTAGAGAAGTTTAATTTATTCAATTTATACATAACAAAAAAATTGATACCACATTATTAAAAGATATCTATGTTGGCGAAAATATTAATTAATTTAAAAGAAAGAAAGAGTGTCGGTGGGGGGATCTACTCAATAAAAGCGAAGTGCTTTTTTTTTTGAGCCCCCGATCTCCAGATGTCTTATTTTCTGACCCAATTCTTTATAAGAGATTATGAGTCTGGCGCTTGTTGGCGCTAACGCTTTTTAGCGCTTTAGTAACCAAGCTTAGCCACACCGACTTTTTCGAATATTGAGCCTCAGGCGGGAGTCGGACCCGCGACCTTTGCCTTTCTGTTTAAACCTACGGATTTGATACCAAGGCAACGCTCTACCAGGCTAAGCAACTGAGGCAGTTTTTATTAATATTTTTCTATTCCAATGCAATTATTATAAATTGTTTAATCTTAATAAATATTTTATCTCTATCTTAAAGAATCTTAAACTATTTATACTATAGACATTAATGCTAAATATTTTTACAATATTATACCATTTTAAATGCTTCTAATAATGATTTATTTGCTTTATTCATAAATTCAACCGCTTCTTTGATTTTTTCAGCCACTTCTTTTAAACCCATTTCAGTTGCCATTTCAATTCGAACATTTAATTTTTCCAAATGTGAAGAATTATGGTCGTTCCAATATTGTAAATACTTTTTTAATTTTTCTTTTTGATCTTTCATAATAATTCTCGATTAATTTTATTTTAAGAATATTTTTTATGTTAATTATGTCTAGTATTGCATGAAAAATTAATTTAATTACAAGAAATAACGATTTTTTTTATTAAATAATTTAATTAGTAATATCAAATATTTAATAAGGAAATTAATCTTTTTTATAATGATTAAGGAATGGAAACTAATTTTTCCCAAGCTAGAAAGTGGATTATTTCAGCTATACATGATATAGATAGAGTTTTAAAGGATCTTAAAACGGAGGATTTTGCAGATATTGCTTTTAGGTGTCAATTTGCCGTAAAGAAATTAAACAAATCAATTTTGAATTTAATGGGAATAAAAACTATTAAAACACATACGCCGTCTATTATATTAAAAGATGTTCTCAGAAATGAAGAAGCTATCAATATAGATAAAAAAACAAGGGAAATACTCAAACAAATCTGTAATTATTCTAAATTTTTTGAAGAAGAGGGCACAAAGACTAGATATGGAATATTTAAAAATGGAGAATTAATAATTTCTGAGGAAATATATTCTAATATCAAAGACATTGAAAAATTTCTTAAATATCTTGGAATAATTATAAAATCTTTTTTGGTTTTGCTAAAGGACTCTTTTAAATTAACGGATAAAGAAATTGATGAATTAATGCAATTTGAAAAATTAATGGATGAGTTAAAAAAATGGGTATAGATCTTTCGTTTATTAAAGATGAATATTTTTTAAAAATACTAAATGAATATTTTAATAAATTATTCCAAACAGGAAAAAGAATAAAGGGAATAATTTTATTTGGTTCTTTAGCAAGAAATAAAGCTATTCATTCAGAAGAAAAATTAAGTGATATTGATTTAATCGTAATTTTTTCTGATAATGAAATTCCTGAAGATCACAAAAAATTAACTGAAGTAAAATTAGATTTGATGGGATTATCTCTTTCTGGTATAGATTCAATATGGGTTAAGGAAACTGAGTTTAAAAACCTAATTCAGAATAAAGTTGACCTAATTTTGGATTGTATGAATGATGGAAAAATTTTATTTGACCCTGATGGATTAATAGAAGAGCAAAAAATCAAATTGTTTAAAGAATTAAAAGAAAAAGGTGTCAAAAAGCGAAAATCTTACTGGATTTGGCCATTGAAACAAATTGGAGATGAAATCGAATGGTAAATAACGAAAAATTGGAAGGAAATTTTTTGATGAGAATGGAATTCTAACAAGAATAAAGCTTGAAGAACTAGATATAGGGTGGATTGCATAAAAGCATCCATAACAACGATTTCTTATAAAAAAAAATCAAAAATTTTATTAATTTTTTAAGTATGATTAAAGCATAATAACATGCAATTAGAAGCAAATAACAGAAAATTTAAATCAAACATCTATAAATCGTATATCTTCCATTTCATTTTAGGTATACATACGGTTAGGGGTATATTTATTCCGTATTTCACTATTTGGGGGCAGCTTACATTTTTTGAGATAATGTTATTACAAAGTTATTTTACATTTATGGTATTTCTTCTTGAAATTCCATCAGGAGCCATTGCGGATTATATTGGGAGAAAACCTGCGTTATCGTTATCTGCACTTTCGGTAGCATTTGCAGCGATTTTATATAGTATTTTTCCGAGTTTTCTATTATTTATATTTGCAGAGACTTTTTGGGCTCTAGGTTTAGCATTAATGTCAGGCACCGAAGAAGCTTTTTTATATAATACATTGAGAAAGTTAGGAAAAGAAGATGAACTACCAAAAATTTTAGCAAGAAATCGAACAATGAATTTGATTGCATTAACCCTTTCTGCTCCAATTGGGTCAATTATTGCAGTGTTTATTTCATACCAATTTTCTATGACGTGTTTAGCATTTGTTTATATGGGAGCGTTTATTGCGTCATTGACATTCAAAGAACCTAAATATAAAAATCATAATAAATCAGAAAGATATTTGAGTATAATTAAGGATGGTTTTAGAGAACTTAAAAGAAATAAAATATTAAGAATTCTATGTTTTGATAGATTATTCATAAATGTGTTAATATTTTTTTTATTTTGGACTTATCAGCCTTATCTCCAAGAAATTAATGTTCATATCTTATTTTTTGGTCTTATTAATTCTATGATGAATATTATTGATGCTATTTTTATTAATTTAATACCAAAATTTTCAAAACGGATTAAAAGTAAAATCAAACTTTTAATTTTGTTTAATTTAATAACTGGTTTCTCGTATATCTTTTTAGGTTTAACCACCAATATATTTTTGGGTATTGTGGTTATATTGATTATTGTAGCATTTGGGTATCCAAGATATTTACTATTTATAAATGGAATTAATAGTCAGGTTGAATCTGAAAATCGGGCAACTGTTCTTAGCACTATTAATATGTTTGGAAGTCTTATCCAAGCAATTATTTATCCTTTTATTGGAATCATAGTAATGTGGAACATTTTTGCGTTTTTTATAATAATAGGAATTCTAATAATTATACTCACAATATTTACGCGAGTCAAAAATGATTATCTTTAGATTTAATATCTTTTTTAAAATACTACATATTTCTTGTTATTCTTAGGGTTTAGAAAATTTAGTTCTATTCTAGAAGAGAAAGAGGATGTATTACCTTAAACTCTTTCAATTTTTCATTTTTATTATTTTTAGAAAACAGTTTTTTTAATAAAATTCCATTTTGCATATTTTGCAAATGCTAAAATTTATATATTCCGCTTACTGTTTTCATTTTGTAAAAAAAGCAAAATAAAAAATTTCTGTCCAGTAGAGATTCTACAAGTAATTTCCCAAGAATTAAATAAATATAAAGAAGGAGATATGTAATCCGGTGAATAAGAAAAGGTTACAAGTTCAGAGTCATACACACGAGGCGCTGGTTGATCTTAAATTAAGTTGGAAGTTGTATAAGTCCAATTTCAAACCGTTTTTGAGTGCTCAAATAATCAGTGTTATAATTTTTCTCTTATTTCAGCCGCAACCATGGGATTTATGGAATGTTGTGATAGTTTTTAATGGTGGCGATTCTCTTCCCTATAATCCAGTTTGGTTATCAATAATAGCGAGTATCCGATCTTTAATCGGAATTATAGTATATTCTGTATTTTTTGGATGCTCTTTTGGCTTATCTTATGATATTATGTCGAGTGGTAACCTATTCACCAAATTTAAAAGTCTTTTCCACTACTTTCGTCGATATTGGTGGCAATATATTCTTTTGTTCTTCCTCCTTAATTTTGGACCCTTAGTTTATGGAGGAATCATAAGTTCAATATTATGGCATCCAATTATAGAACCAGAAACCTTACCTTACCATGTTTTTTCCTATGCGACAATAAATATTACTCTATGTATTTTCAATCTTTTTTGGATGACTTTATTTATCCAAATATATCCAAGTTTAACCGCACAAGGCGGAATAAAACAAGCTTTCTCTGAGAATTGGCGTTTGTTAAGTCTCAATTGGAAACGTATTTTTATCTCTCTCTTATTCTTCTTCTTAATATTCACTGTGCCTTGGGTCTTTATAGATATTATTAATTACTATATCTTATTATTAATAATTCCCCATTATTCAGTCCTTTGGAAATATTGGTCTTATACACTCTATTTTGCGGAGACAATAATCACCTTTTTCTTAGAGCTTCCAATATTAACTTTAATTACTACTCGTATTTATAACTCTTTGACTTATGTAGCTAGTGAGGTTGATGAGAAAAAGTAATTCACTCTCTCCAGAGAAATTCAATGCAATTTTGCTCCCGGAAATCAAAATTTCAGATCCGGAAGTGGTTTCAGTGCTCTTTCACAAGAAAAAGCAAGCTATCCTGAAACTTTTAATGCGTGGGGAAAAAAATATTATGGACTTGAAGAAAGAACTGAAAATGAACCCGGGTACTATAAAACGTCATTTGGATGATTTGCGGGTTAAAGAATTGGTAGCTGAGCCCCGTATTGTAATCAACAAATATGGAATCAAGGAAAAATATTATCATGCGACGGCTAAACGATTTATTGTGCACGTTGAATGGCCTTAACGAGAAAAAAAACATCTCTATTGAAAATTATGAAAAATATTATATAATTTTTATTTAATTCGATGTATTTAATCAGCTATTTATTTTTGATTAACGAAAAATAGTATTAGATCCCTCAAATTATGTAATCCAAATGTAAAAAAATATTTCCCGAAAATAAAGAAACTTTTCCCATATATCAGAACAAGAATTATTTTGCATAGTATTTTTAATTATGAGAATATTATTAAAATAGATAAAAATACAATTATGTCTAAATTATATCCATTTAATATTTATTTTAACTTTTTTTAAATGAGAGTGATATTTTATTAAAACAGAAAAAAATATAATTAGAGAGAATTTCCTCGATTTAAAAGCAAAATACAATCATTTATTTGAGAGTTCTCCAGATTCCATAGTTCTTTTAAACTCACAAGGAGTGATTATGGATTGCAATTCCGCGACAACAGAGATGTTTGGATATAAAAAAAGCGATTTGATTGGTATAAATTACCTAGCGATGAATGCATACTTTCAAGAATCAATACCTTTATTAAAGAAAAGAAAAGAAAAAATAGATAAAGGAAATTCTCTAAAACCATTAGAAATTCAACTTCTTAAAAAGAATGGTAATTTGATTTGGGTAAAAGTAAATTCTTCTTTACTTAAGTTAAATACTGGAACATATATACAATGTGTAATTCAAAACATTACAGATAAAAAGGAACAAGAACTAAAATTAAGAGAATCCAAAGAAAACCTAAAAATATTAGAACAAAAGGTAAAAAAAAGGACTAAGGAATTAAAAGAATCCGAAGAAAAATATAAAATTTTATTTAACAGTGGTGGTGATGCCGTTTTTGTTTGGAGAGTAACAAAAGATGGACGTCCTAGTAGATTTTTCGAAGTTAATGATATAGCTTGTCAGAGATATGGCTATACAAGAGAAGAATTTCTAAATTTAGCACCTGGGGATATTGATACACCTAAAAAATTTGGAATTGCTCCTAATTTTATGAAGAACCTTATTTCTGAAAAATATATTCTTTTTGAATTAGTAAATGTAACCAAAACTGGTAAAAAGCTACCTGTTGAGATAAATTCCCATTTATTTGAATTTGGTGGAGAACCCACAGTAATATCTGTTGTAAGAGACATTACCGAGCGCAAGAAGGCAGAACAAAAATTAAAAGAATCTGAAGAAAAATATCGTCTTATTTCGGAAAATGCGAATGATTTAATTCGGGTTTTTAATGATAAAATTGAAGTTGAATATATTAATGAATTTGCTCATTTAAAATTAATAGGTTATTCAAAAGAAGATTTAATTGGAAAATTTGGAAGAAAGCTTATTCATCCAGATGAGCTCGGGCAAGTAATCCGATTAATAAAGAAAGCACTTATAACTGGGGAATTTAGGCGTGAAGGAAGGATAAGACATAAAAATGGACAATGGATTTGGTTTGATATTAAAGGTATAACGTTTAGAGATGATGATGGAAATCGGAAATTGTTAATAATCTCAAGGGATATTACCGAACGTATAAAAATCGAGCTTAATTTAAAAAAATCTGAAGAAAAATATCGTGAAGCCTATAATCGTGTTAATTTTTACAAAGATTTATTTACTCACGACATGAATAACATTCTTCAAAATATATCATCTTCTGGAGAATTACTTTCCTTATACATAAAAAATCCTGAAAAATTCAAAGAAATGGATGAAATATTGAGAATTATGAAAAATCAAGTTAAAAGAGGTGCAAAATTAATTTTAAATGTACAAAAATTATCAAAACTGGAAGAAACACATATAAAAACCCAATTAACGGAAATTTTTAATGTTTTAAAAAATGCCCTAGAGAATGTAAAGAATGGTTTCAAAGAAAGAAAAATTAATATGGTAATGGATTCGACCATTAAACAGATCTACGTCCAAGCAAATGAATTATTGATAGATATTTTTGAAAATATCTTAATTAATTGTATAAGACATAATGATAATTCTATAGTGGAAATTTTAATTAGAGTTACAGAAATACAGAAAGAAAGAAATAATTTTCTTAAACTTGAGTTTATAGATAACGGGAGAGGAATACCAAATAATAGAAAAGAAGTTATTTTTCGAAGAACCACTGAGGAAGGAATAACGGGAAGAGGTATGGGATTAGGATTGTCCTTAGTTAAAAAAATCATAACAAGTTATAACGGAGAAATTTGGGTAGAGGATAGAATTCAGGGAGATTATTCAAAAGGAAGTAACTTTATTGTATTAATTCCAAAGGTTTCATAGAAGGAATTATGAAGGTTGTTTTAATCTAATATCGCTTTTCCATAGCTTAATTCCCTGAACCACGCTCCATAAAATTGTTAAATAGACAGTTAATTTTTGAAACATAGCATTAAAGAGAAAAACAAATGTATATAATATAAGAAATGTCGCTATAATAAATCCAATATAGCTGTAATAATTTGCATAATTTTTATTGAATAAGATTGCTACAGAAAAGATTATTATAGCTATACCATAAAACAAGAAGAAAAATTGCGTAGTTAAGATGTGGGGAGTATTAAGAACATCACTTGGGAATATTGCTAATAAGGAGAGATTAGGAGCAGCTACTATAATAAAAATAGTTCCAATAGTACTTAGATATTTTTCTATTTTGCTTTCTTTAAAGAGATCATTTAATCCAAGGCCAAAGGGTATTACAAGAATTGCTGCAGTTGTACATGTAATTACAAAGATTATATAGCATGGGATATTTGACAGACCTCTGGCTAAACCTCCTGGTTCATACGCTTCAACACAACCTAAATTGCTGAAAAAGTGTTCCCAGAATGTGTAGCCTCCAGGATAAATAAGCATTGCTATTATTGTTAGAATGATAAACTGTATTCCCGCAATTATTCCTAATAAACCAGCATATTTTCTTGGTAATTTCAAATCTAATCAACTGAGATGATTAATTGAGTATATAAGAAATGTGATTTATATTTAAACTTTTTTAATTCACTAGAAAATCTCAATCTTATTGAAAAATTTTGATAATAGTTATATATACGAGATAAAGACTAACTGAATAGGGGGAAAACCTATTCTTTTTGATAGTACCTATTTTTCTATATAGTATCTTTTATGGGAAAAGAATGATTGCTCAACTTGGAAAAAAAGAGCCTAGGATTTATTGCAAATATTATAAAAATTAGCGGCTTTATTAAGATGCGAAAATAGAATATTAAAAATTCCACTAAATATATTTGAATTTATTTAATTATTAAAAAGAATAAATGTATAAGTGTAAATAACTCCAATATCTATTAAAATAAAAATTAAAATGGAAAAAAGTGAAGTTTTCAAAAAATAATATCATTCCATGAATCAATAAAATATTTTTCAAATCCTAATTATACTATAATGAGTAATATGGCGAAAATCTCAATCATTTATAAGAATAAATTTTTATATAATAAATTGTCTTTATATTATTAAGAAAATTTCCTTTAGTTTTGATTAATGAAATAAATCTCGGAGATGTATTCAAATTTCTCTTGATACAAAAAGTTTTGACAAAATCCTTAGTAAAATAATTAAATCTGAAAGTGGGATTAAAAAAGTAATTCTAGTCGATAGAACGGGCTTAACAATTGCCAGTGTATCAAAATTCTCGTATTTCCCCACCGATGTTGACGGTATTGGTGCTATTGCAAGTGCAGTATTTTGTGCTTCTGAGGAACAGGGTAAGAACCTTGAATTAGGGCTTTTAGAAATTGTCACTTCCGAATTCGCTAATGGTAAAATATTTGCGAGCTCCTGTGGGCGCGGGGTTCTAACTTTAATATCGGATCCAGAAGTAAATCTTGGTCTAATTAGGCTAATTTTAAAACGTAGTGGGGAAGAGTTAAAAGAAGTACTAGATGAATTTTTAGCAGAGATGCCCTCTGAGATGGATTCCGGGTTGGATTTATCAGATTTGGATGAAATTACTCCAGAATAAGTCTTTTTCTATTTTTTCAATTTTTATCTTAAAATAGATATAAAAAAATTGAACTAATTAAAGAAGAATTTCTTCAAAAAACCTTTATTGATAAGGATAAGGAAAAAAAATTAAAAGAATTAAAAAAAGAATAGGTAAGTATTAAAAAGAATTAATCTTTTTTCTAATTTGGGATTTAAATCATTTAAAACTTTATTATGTTAATGGGAAATATAGTTTGTTAATTGGATGATTTTTCTCAATTGTTCTTAGTCCAAAAGTAATTCTTGAGTTCAAAGAAATCATTGCATCAATAATTGCTGCAGATGGAAAAATATGTTCTGCTTTTTTTAGAGCACCATAAATTATATAATCTGCACCCATAGCTTGTGCCAAGGCAACTCCAGCAGATTCACATGCACTTTTGAAATTTCCTTTAAATACATTATTTTTTATACACCACTTACCAATTACACCTACAGGTGCGGTTCCAGTAGGAAGTCCAAATTCTTCTTTTAACCTATAAATTCCTCTAGAGGCAAGTCCTATAGTTGGTATTTCAAATACATTTGTAAAAAGTAGTATATTTTTTAGGCCAGCTCTTAAAGATTTTTCTACCAATCCTTCCTTATCATCTTTTCCCTTCAATAATTTTAACATACCAATAATTCTTGAATTTGTCGGATTTAATGATTGTATTAGTGCAGATTTAATATTATATTTTTTAATAGCGTTAACTTCTTCTTCTAAAAACGTATAGTTAATTGAATTGTATATTATTCTATCAGTTAAACCTATTTCTTTTATATATTTTATTAGTTTTATTCTAAGCTCAGCAGATGTAGCATTTAATAAAAATGGATCGGAAGTTAAATTTGCAACAAAATCAATATATTTTCGAAAAGCAGCCTCAGAAGTACCAACTACATCTAACATGCATGGATTGCCGCTCTTATCGGAAAGCTCTTTTTGTAAAAAAATTAATTCTTCTGCTTTTTTTTTATCAAAAATCCCCTTATTTTCATCTGATACTATTTTATCTCCTTCATAAAATATACTACCGATTAAAACCGTGGGATATTTACCAATTTGTCCGCCAATTTTTATTCTGCCAATATCTATTGTTTGTTGTTCTTTCTTAAAATTTAACATAATTTCTTAAACGTTTAAAATAATTGAAAAATTGAAAATTACTTTTTAACTTATTATCTATATAATATGCGAATTAAATTTAATTTAATTATAATGTAATAATAACAAATAAAGGAGAATAAAAATCAAATTTTGGTAATTTGGAAAAAAGGCAAAAAAAAAATATATAATTTTTATTCAATAATTTAATTTAGAATAAATAGAAGGCATTTAATTTTAAAAAAAAATATATATAAATATGCATTATATTAGCCTATATTTTTAATAGCATTTCTTTCGATTTTTAAAATAGGCTCCACCATTTCCTTTAAAGTTTCTCGAGATTCCGAAAATAGAAAGAATAATTTATTTTTAATTGGAAATAATACAGAAATTATTTCAATTCTAAAATTATTTGGGTTTTTATGTTTATCATTATTAAAATCAACAATATCTTCGAAATAAGTGGAAAAAAATCTTGAGTTTTTTATTTCTTCAATATTTATTTTCAAATTAAATGAAGGATAAATATTTCCAAATATCTTAATTTCGTCTTCTTCAACCACAAATTTTTTTAAATCGGTATGATATAATGTCTCTTCTCTAAAGTGTCTTTTAAGTCTGTTAATAAAATATTTTAAGGTATTTTCGTCTTTTTCAATGTTATAATCAAAAATAAATACATGAAAGGCACTGATCTTTATATATTTCACTTTAGGAGATTGAAGTGAACAATCATAAACCGTGTAATTAAATATTGGTACTTTTTTTTTAACATAGTAAGATCTAACTTTCCAACCTTTCTCTAATAAAGGCTTAAAATAGGGCTGAATAAAAGAATCAAGCTCATCGTATGAATATTCTAATCCATTTTGATATATATTTTGAAAGAGTCTAAAATATTTGTGTTTAATCTTTTTTAATTCGTTAATTTCGCTTTCTTTTTTTAATATAAGATTAGAGAAATATGACTCTGGTTCTATTGCAATAAAAATAGTTGCCTTTTTTATTGTTTCAGATTTCTCACCCTTTTTTATATATCCATATTTAATCAACTTTCGCAGAATAGAATATATCGTCGTTCTTTCAATAGATAATCTGTGTATTAAATCCCTAACCATACATCCTTTTTGTCCCAATTTCATTAAAGTAAAATAAATTAGAGCCTCTTTGTAATTTAAACCTGAATTTTGAAATACTTCGATCAATTCCCTTTCTTTATTTTTTCTAGGCATCAATTTTAAATTCATTTTTTAAAATATAAAAGAGTGTTGAAATGTTATAAACATAAAAAAATTTAAATATAACTTTAATCTATTTCTAAAAGATATTTGAATTTAAAATATAAATAAAGTAAGTTGAAATTAGGTTATCAGAATTTATGATATTTTCCAAAAATCCTGATAAATTGAAAGAAATAATAGACCAATTAAAATGATGGGAGCAAACCATCCGTTCTTTTATTCATATAATTGAAAATTAGAATGTAGATCTAAAAAGGGAAGAATTTTATATGGCTGTTACAAATACTTTAAAAGAATTAGAAAATGCAATTCTTGAAGGTGAGGATGATTTAGCCCAAAGCTTGGCTCAAAAGGCCATCGAACAGAATATTCAACCTTTGAACATAGTGAATGAAGGTATTATACCGGGAATTGAAGAGGCAGGAGAATTATGGAAGAAAAACGAATATTTTCTGCCAGATGTTGTGATGAGTGCCGAAGCTTTCAAGATGGCAATGGAAATCATTGAACCTCATTTAACTGCTGGAGAATTCGGAGCAACGGGGAAAGTAGTAATTGGAACAGTGGCTGGTGATATGCACACCCTGGGTAAGATAATAGTGATAGTTATGTTACGAAGTGCTGGATTTGAGGTTATCGACGTAGGAGAGGACGTATCAATCGCAACCTTCATAGAAAAAGTTAAGGAGCTCAAACCTAACATTTTAGGGTTAGGTTGTTATATGACAACCACGATGTTGGATATGAAGGACATTATCAAAAAACTTCAAGAAAATGGTCTGCGCAACAGCGTTAAGGTGATGGTTGGTGGAGTTCCTACATCCCAGGAATTTGCAGATGAGATTGGGGCTGATGCTTGGGGCAAGAATGCCATTGACGCTGCAGAAAAGGCTAAGAAATTGATGGAGGGTAGTTAAAATGGGGAAAGAAAAATCCAAAAAGGGTGCAGGAAGTAAGGGATTATCTGGTCTTATTATAGATCCAGAAAAGCCTTGGATTCAAGTTATTGCTCAAATGCCCGACCACATAATGACATTGACTGAAGAACCAGCCAAGAAATTCTATCATGATGCTAAGGTGTTTGTTGAATCCACAGCTGATGTATCAGGTTATTACCAGCTAGATTCTTGTACGCCTATCACTGATGTTTACAATCTTGAAATAGAGGCAATGGGGGGTAAAATGATCTATGGTGAAAATTCAATGCCAACCATAGATTTTCGAGACCCTCTAATTAAAAATCTTGAGGACTTACATAAACTCAAGAAAAAGGAAGTGGACTGGTATAATGATGGGCGGTTACCTTATGCTTTAGAGTGTATTAATCTTAGCCTAGACTATGAAGGGGTAGCAGGATCGTTCTGTGCTCCCTTTAGCATGGCAGTAGGAATGCGAAGTTATCCAGCATTAATCAAGGATATGAAAAAGCGCCCAGATTTTGCCCATGAGCTATTTACATTTATTATAGATGATGTATTAGTACCATACATTAAGGTACAAAATGATTATACTGATATCCTCATGGCTTTTGCTCCTGATGCTTGGGCGTCTGTTCCAAACCTATCAGTTAAGGATATGAAAGAATGGGTAGTACCTTATACAGAGCGGTTGAGGGAGAAATGCAAAAAATTGGGAGTTATGATAATGTGCAGCAGTGGTACCTACAGCGAAGAACAACTAGATAAGTTTGATGCTGAAATTTTGCATGGATGTTTTGATGTTGGAATTGCATGTACAGGCGCGCCAATGTTATTCCTACTTTATGGTCCCTGGCAAGACTACCCTTTAGAACCAGTCCGAGATTATACAGCCAAGCTTCGGGAAGAAAGTATTAATGTGACTATTACTGCTGGTGTTAATGCTCGGTTACTCCGAGATGGTCCAGTAGAAAAAATCGTTGATACTATCAAACATTATATCGATATTCTTGGCCGAGATCATAGTTTATCTTTTTTCTTAGATAATATTCCAGCTGACGCTCCTTCTGACCATATTCATGCTGCAGTTGCGGCTATACATACCTATGGTCGGTTACCCATAGCTGATAATCTTGATGATATTGAATTTAAGATACCAAAACGTGAATCATTTAAAGAATGGAAGAAAAAATTAACTGATGGAACAATCTAGTAAAAAACAATGTGATTTAATTAAATAAAAATAAAAAATTAAAAAAAAAATCAAATTGAAATGAAAAGAATTAATTAAATTTATATTAAATATGATTTAATATGTCGTTTCCAAAAACAAAAGTAAAAAAAGGGCTTGCAGGATTAATGTGGATGCAAATCAAACCTTTAAATTATATAGACGAGTTTAAAAAAGAGTTTAGTGATACAAGTCTAAATATTTTACTTAATCCTAAAGACCAAAGATATGCCGCTTTATTAAAAATTGATAAAGGTACAATAGACGTGGAAGCCGTTAAAAATGACAAAGAAACATTGAAAAGCTTGAAACCAGATGGTATATTTGAAGCACCTATGGAAATTTTTTTAGGTGTTTTTGGTGAGGGGTTATCTACAGGAACATTGATGAAAAAATGGATTACTCGGAAAATAAAATTACGTGGATTAACAAAAATGATGGCATTAGGAAAGGTTTTTGAACTTTTAGGATAAGGCTTACATTAGAACTTTTAAAGGGCGTTAACATTAGGTTTCTTTTTTTTCTCTTTTTTTTTTTGATTAATCTATAGCAAAATGAGTTTTTTAAAAATATACATTAATTCCAAGCTTTATTCCACCAATATCTAATATTTGTTGTTCTCTCTTAAAATTTAACATAATTTATTAAACGTTTAAAATAATTAAAAAATTTAAAATTAATTTTTAACTTATTAGTTGCAACAATATTCGAATTTTATTTATTTTTTTTAGTCAGTTACATCAAAAAACCAAATATTGAGATATATTTCTCTCAATTTCATCGCTAAGTTTGGATCTAATAAATTCAAAGCAAATAAAATTTCTGATGTTCTAAAAGGATTATGTATTTTAAATATAACTCTTTTTTTATCAAAAATACTAAATTGAGTTGGAATTATTTTGGGGACATATTTCATATCAAATCCTTTAATATCAATGGAAAGATTATATTTATCATTAATTATTTTTTCTATTTTATGATAAATTTTTTGATTTTTATTAGTTAGATTACTCGTAAAAGGGTTTATACCAGGTTTAAGGGTCCAAAGATATTTCACTTGGACACCTCGATTCATAGCTTCGAGGATTTCTAAGAAATAATTTTCTCCAATAGAAATAAAATTCAGAATTTCTTCATTTAAAAAACTCATTGTAAGCAACTCTTCTTTTAATTCTTTCACATTGCTAATATATAATGATAAAATCGAATTTCTATCATATTCTATTGAACAAAATGTCTTTGATATTTGTTTATTCATTGATAAATTTGAATTAAAAATTTTTGATTCAATTTTTCTTGCCTTTTCATATAATACGGATATTTTTTGTTGATTTTCATTACTTACTTGGTCAATTAGAGTTTGAAAGGCAAAACTAAAAGGCAAAGATTTATACATTTTTGGTCGTACTTCTTGATTTTCTATTAATCCTTTTTCTTTTAATTTTTCTAATATATCATAAATTCTTCCAATAGGTATATCTGATCTTTCACTTATTTCTCGTGCTTTTAAAGGATTCGATATTGATAATGTTATATATGCATTTATCTCATAATTAGAAAGATTTGCACTTTTTAAGAACACTTTTAGTTCGTCAATAATAAGTTGAGACATTTAAAACGGTCTAATATATTTAACTTTTAAAAAGTTGTTTAATCAAATAATTGTTTTCCAACTTTAATATATCTTTTTTTATTTCAAATATAATAAATAATCATTCAAAATCTTTAATTTTTATATATTTCATTTTTCAACTCAAATAAAGTTTTTTTGATCGTATAATATTATAAATACTATTAGTTTAATCAAAAGCAAAAATAAAATTAATATATAAATTAAAAAAAGAGATAAAATTAATATGGCTGTTACAAATACTTTAAAAGAATTAGAAAATGCAATTCTTGAAGGTGAGGATGATTTAGCCCAAAGCTTGGCTCAAAAGGCTCTCGAAGAGAATATTCAACCCTTGAACATAGTGAATGAAGGTATTATACCGGGAATTGAAGAGGCAGGAGAATTATGGAAGAAAAACGAATATTTTCTGCCAGATGTTGTGATGAGTGCCGAAGCTTTCAAGATGGCAATGGA
>Ga0307437_1000143_pt1 | contig 57731 bp, 57 predicted proteins | sample SalMarWE160390MG_FD_202146 | JGI IMG/M metagenome (GOLD analysis project Ga0307437, IMG submission 202146) | Salt marsh sediment microbial communities from the Plum Island Ecosystem LTER, Massachusetts, United States - WE1603-90 | ecosystem: Environmental > Aquatic > Marine > Intertidal zone >...
TATCTTAAAGACTATATTGAAAAGACGAAGCCTCTTCTGGATTCTTTTTTTAAGAATAAAGAGAAAGAGGCGGTCAAGATTTCGCCTATTACCGCCGAAATAATCCGGGTTTATCGGAGTTTTATGGGAGGGAAGAATATTCGGGGAGCTTTAACTAAACTAGGGTATGAGTGTTATGGCGGCAAGAATGAAAAGGCGATTTTACAAGCTTCTTTAATGGCGGAAATTACTCATGCGTTTTTTCTGATTCATGATGACGTGATAGATCAAGACGTTTTGAGACGGGGTAAACCTACAATTCATGTTCAATACGAAAATTTTTACAAAAAAAGATACCAAGGTAAAAATGCGGCTCATTATGGGGAATCAATGGCCATTAATTTGGGTGATGTTGGTTTTACCCTGTCTCATCTTCTCTTAAGCCAGGCTGATTTTTCTAACAAAATCAAAATTAAAGTTCTAAAGCACTTTGAAGAAATTCTTTTAAAAACAGCTTATGGTCAAGCCTTGGATATTAGTTATGAACTTAAAGAAAAAGTTGGAAAAAAAGATATTTTTAAGATTCATCAATATAAGACGGCTGGTTATACGATTACGGGGCCATTGCAGTATGGCACTTTGTTTGCGGGAGTGGACAAGAAACAAATTAAAAAGATAGAAAATTATGGTTTACCCATAGGAATCGCTTTTCAGCTGCGAGACGACGAGCTGGGTCTTTTTGCCGATGAAAAAATTCTGGGTAAACCAATTGGAAGCGATGTCAAACAAAACAAAAACACCCTTCTTCATTTAAAAGCTTTGGAATTAGCTAAGGGCAAGGAGAAAAGATTCATTAAAATTGCTTACGGGAATAAAAACTTAACAAGAAAAGAGCTAAATCAAGTAAGAAAAATTACCCAAGAGTCAGGTGCTTTGGCTTATTCACAAAAATTAGCAAAAAGATTAGTGAAGCAAGGAAAAGGATGTATTTTCCAGATAACTAAAAATCGTAAGTTAGCCACAATTTTGGCCAATATGGCAGATTTTATGATTGAGCGAGAAAGTTAAGCGTGCTAGAATAAAGGGCTGTGGATAGAAAGACTTCTCAAATAAAACTAGATTCCAAAAGAATTCCTAAACACATTGGCATTATTATGGATGGCAATCGGCGCTGGGCCGCCAAAAAGGGCTTGACTGCGATTCAGGGACACGAAGCCGGAGTTCAGGCGCTGGTCAAGATTGTTGAGCATTGTCTGGAATTAGGGGTAGAAACTTTAACTATTTATGCCCTATCAACCGAAAATTGGCGGAAAAGAGCCAAAAAGGAAGTTGAGGGGATTTTTAGCCTTCTTGTTAGAGCCGTTGCCGAAAAAAAGGAAGAATATAAGAAAAAAGGAGTGAAATTAGCGATTTTAGGCAACTTTCAAGCCTTCCCAAGAAAGGTAGTCCGGGCGATTGAAGAGATGATGTCGATTGTCAAAACCCACGAGCGTTTAAAGGTTAATGTGGCTTTGAATTACGGCGGGCGGGATGAGATTTTAAGAGCAGTTAAGAAAATTGCCGACCAAAAAATCTCCCCCAAAAAAATTAACGAGAAAATGTTTGGCAAACTTCTTTATACCAACGATACGCCTGACCCTAATTTGATTATCCGCACCGGAGGGCAGGTGAGATTATCTAATTTTCTCCTTTGGCAGGCTTCTTATTCTGAGCTCTATTTTACCGATACTCTTTGGCCAGATTTTAGCCCGGCTAAATTAGATAAAGCGATTGTTGAGTATCAAAAAAGAACAAGACGCTTTGGGGGAGGCAAATTTGAAGTTTACAAAAGGTCCGCTAAAAAATCTTCAGGTTGAAAATAACTTCCATAATCTGGACAAGCCAATAAGCCACGAAGATAATCACAAAACCAATGACGCCATTAGTCAGTTTTCCTTTGGCTGATTCTATTTTCTTCGGATCGCCGGCAGAAGTTAAAAGCCCAAACCCGGCCATGAGAAGAAGACCAAAAAGTAATAACCCGGCTAGAACGAAGATATAAGGCAGAAGAGCAGAGATAATGTCTCCCAAAGTTAGATCCGCCTTTGCTACTAACGCTTCACTAGGAAAGACGCTGTTAATTAATGCCTGAAAGTCAACTGCTTGAGCTAAAAGTTTAGTGTTCATGGTGTGCCAAAACCCGGAATTTTTAAGATTTGAACGCCTATCAATTGTAACAAAAAGATAGAAAAGATAATCATAAGTAAACCAACAATAGCCGAGGTAAGGATTTCCTTTCCAGTTTGTAACCTCTTGGGATCACCGGTAGAGAGAATAATTAGCATTCCGCTAAAAATTATAAGAAGGGTAGCGATTCCCCCTGCAATACCAATGGCTGATTTTAAAACCCAGGTAATGAATTCGCTGGGATCGCCAGTGTTGATGCAGCCAAGGGCGGTCCAAGAACCACCATTTATATATTTGGCACCTGGAGTGATGCAGTCTAAACAATCTTGATTTCCTTGGCAGATCTCATAAGTGCCACCAGCTGGGGATGGTTGGAGGATAGGAACTGGGACACATGTGCCCGCGCTTCGACTGAGACATTCGTTTTCAGAAATGCTAGTTGAATAACAAGGATCTGATTGGGGAGAGGGTTGGTAGCCAGCTCCACAACTTCCTGATCTTTGACATGTACCTTCTGTAACTGGCGCCGTCCTGGGCGCGGGAAAATAAGTACAAGATAGGGTGCTCGGCCCAGCACAGTTACACGGTGTGGTAGGGGTTCCAATGCATAATTCTTGTTTGAATCGGTTAGGGCAATTGAGATTTGGAGGAACACATCCCGAGTCACAGTTAATTACTTGTTGACACCCATTTGTTTGTGAATTCCATTGACAATAGGTATCGTTATCGGCCTTTGCTGCGGAAGTATTAAAAAATATTAAAAAGAAAAAAATTAATAACGAAGTGATAATTTTTTTCCAATTCATCCTCTCCAGTCTAACATAAATCTTTTTCACCAAGCAAGATATGCCACTATGATATACTTGAAAAAGAATGAAAAAGGCACGATGGTTGATTGGTTTTTTGGTTGTTTTTACTTTTTTATTTTCTTCTGTTTTGGTGGTGAGAGCTGAATGTCCGGAAAGTGATTATGATTGTCAGATTGGGGAGATTCAGAAGATTATTGATACTTTGGCACCGGCTCATGAACGAAACAAGGCGGAGTTGGCTAAGTTAAAAACACAGTTGGCTGATATTCAGAAGAGACTTAATGCTGTTTCCGCGGGTTTGAAACAGTTGAAGGAAAGCATTCTTGAACGGGAGGTGGATTTAGCTTTTCAAGAAACCCTTTTGGCGGCTAAGGTAAGAAGTTATTACATTGAAAGTCAGAAGTCTTCTCCTTTGCTTTTGCTTCTTTCTTCGGCCAGTGCTCAGGAATTGGCGCGAGAGTTGGCTTTTCGAACGAAAGTGGTTAATCAGGATAAGGTGACGATTGTTCAAATTGCGGGTGATTTAAAGAAGTTGATTGAGGATAAAGATGTTTTAGAGCGGAGTCAAGTGAGTCTTTCTCAATTGCAAAAAGAGGTGGATGGCAAAGCGAGTTTTTTGGAGGGAGAAGTGGAAAAAGTAGAAACAGCCATTGCCTCTTTGACGGCTAAGCAGTCACAATTGTTGGCCCAGAAATTGGCCAGTTTGAATTTGCCCACTTCTTTGGGAGCCGGTCCTTTGGTCTGTGTTGATGACCGGGAAAGAGACCCGGGTTTTAGTCCGGCCTTTGCTTTTTTTACTTATGGCATTCCCCACCGGGTAGGCATGAATCAGTATGGGGCTTATGGACGAGCTAAGGCGGGGCAATCTTATCAAGAGATTCTTCATGTTTATTACGCTGACATTAATCTTGAGAAGAAACCGAATATTAATATTAATGTTCAGGGATATGGCAGTATGCCCTTGGAGCAATATTTATTGGGGGTTTACGAAATGCCCGAGAGTTGGCCTATTGAAGCGCAGAAGGCTCAGGCCGTGGCCGCCCGTTCTTATGCTCTGGCTTATACTGATAATGGAGCTAAGGAAATTTGCACCACCCAGAGTTGTCAGGTTTATAAAGGGGGTAACAAAGGCGGTAATTGGGAAGCGGCGGTAAGAGCAACCGAAGGAGAAGTGGCCGTTCACAGTGGCCAGGTAATTACCGCCTGGTATGCTTCCACTTCTGGAGGCTACACCTACCTCTCTTCGGATGTGGGGTGGAGTCAACGGCCTTGGACCAAAAGAATGCGGGATACAAATGGTGATGTAGCTAGTTTTGGTGATTTGCAAGCCAAGGCTTATGACCGAGATTCTCCTTGTTTTTATGCTGCCCAAGGCTGGCGAAAGGAATACGCTAACTCCGCCTGGCTTAAGTCAGAAGAAACGGCCGATATTGCCAATGTAATTCTTCTCGCTAGGGCTGACGCCTCGACCAAAGAACATCTTTACCAGACCGACAAACCCCACCCTTATGGTGGAGAGATTTGGAACGAAGAAAGAGTGAAGCAGGAGTTGAGAAGTCGAAGTATTACTCCTTTTAACAGCGTTTCCGGTGTTTCTGTTGATTGGGACAAAGGTTTAGGCAGAACTACTTCCGTGACTGTTTCTGGTGATGCTGGTTCCCAAAGTTTTGATGGACCGGAGTTTAAGGATTTTTTCAATCTTCGCGCCCCCGCCAATATTCAAATTGTTGGTCCGCTGTTTAATATTGAGCATAAGTGATAGAATTAGGATTGCAGGATTTTAGTGGTTAGTAAGTAGTCAATATTAAGACTAATCACTACATTCTTATATTCCTAAAGTCCTAAATTTTATGCCAGATATTTACCTAGCTAAAACCGAAATAAAAGAGACTAAGGAGCCTGCCAAATCCAGGGCGGTTAAAGCCGAGACGGTCGCCGATAAGCTAAAAGCCCAAAGAACCACCAATCCCCTTGCGGCTTTAGTCATTCGTCCCAAAAAGCTTACCTTTGATACCCAGGAAAGAAAAGAAAAAATCATTCTTTTAGCCAGGCGCCACCTGATTACTAATTTAGGGTGGGTCTTGGTGGTTGTGGCGATGATTATCTTACCAAGGGTTGTTTTCAGAATTTTCCCTGAACTTTTAGTTTCTTTTCGCTATCGGTCTGCGGCTGTTCTAATTTGGTATCTCTTCGCTTTTTCCTATGCTTTTGAACATTTTCTGAGATGGTTTTTTAATGTCAATATTATTACTGACGAGAGAGTGATTGATATTGATTTTCCCAGTATTCTTTATCGGGATATTTCCAGCGCCAAAATTGATGTCGTTCAAGATATTAGTGTTAAAATGGGCGGTTTTGTCCGCTCCCTTTTCAACTATGGTGATGTTCATATCCAAACAGCGGCGGAGCAAAGAGAATTTGTTTTTGAAGCCATTCCCAAGCCAGAGGAAGTGATTAAAATTCTTAATGAATTAATTACTGAAGAAGAACAGGAAAAAATAGACGGGAGGGTGAGATGACCCCTTTTGAAAGATTAATTGGATATTTAACTACTTTGAGCTTTAGTTATCACTGGTTTCTAAAAGGCCTCTTTCTTTTTGGCATGCTCTTTTATTTAGCTTTTGGGGTGATTGTTATTCGTCAGGTGGGTTTGATGAGCAAAACTCTGAATGGGGCAATTAATTTACCGATCAAGATTATTGCTTGGGTTCATTTAGGGATGATTATCCTTTTGATGTTAGTTATTCTTCTGGCTTTCTAAACTAATGAAAAAATTTCTTCTTGAAATTGCTAAAATTATGGGAACGGCGACTGGCCAAGCTTGGTCTCAAATTCACACTTTTTCCCCAACTGAAAAGGAAAAACTGGTTAAAAGAGGTCAATTTTTAGCGGTGATTAGTCTTTCTGAATTAGCCGAAGAAGTAGAAGTCGTTGCCGCTGGCAAAGAGATGATTTCCCGCCTTCATGAAGAGTATTATGGCCATTTAGAAGAAAAAGCGATTAACCAACTGAAAAAAGCCCTGGAACAGGTTTTGAAAGAGACAAAGAATGAAGCCACGGTGGAAATAGAAGCGGCCGCTTTAGTGGGAGAAACAATTTATTTCGCCATTGCCGGTAAGGGGAATGTTTTGATTCAGCGAGAGGGGAAAATGGCGACCCTCTTGTCCGGAGAGGGCGAGGAAGTGGAAGTGGCTAGTGGGCGAGCGGCTAGTGGCGATATTTTTCTCTTAGGCAGTGAGAAATTTTTCTCTGTTTTGGATGAAGGAGCGATTAAGGCGGCCTTATTAGTTGATTCCGCCAAAGAAGCGGCGGAATCTTTAATGCCAATGGTTCACGGACAAAAAGAAGACGGGATGGCCGCCGCCGCGGTTTTGAAAGTAGAAAGCTTGGTTAAAGAAGAAGTCGAAGTGATTGTCGCCCCTGAAGAACAAGTCTCAGAAGAAGGAAAGACAAAACCAGTTTTTGAAGGGCCAGGAATCAAAGCTGCGGTTAAGAAAAGACTTGGCGGTTGGTTAAAACAAGGAGTTGGCTTGGGCCAATTGCTTCTTTTTAAAGTGGAAAAAAAATTAAAGCGTCGGGCTATTTATTTAACTAAAGAGGATGGGGAAGAAAAGAAGTCGCGGAGAACTTTGATAAGCGTAGCGGCGATTCTTTTAATTTTGTTGGTCGTTAGCGTGGTTTTGGGAGTTAGGCAGCGTGGTCGTCAGTCAGAAGATGGTGGTCAAGTGGCTATCTTAAACCAAGCCCAAGCTAAAAAGAGCGAAGGTGATGGTTTGATTGAGCTTAACCCAATCAGGGCGCGGGAATTATTACTTGAAGCAAGGAATTTAATTGAAGAAATTAATAATGAAGAAGCTAGTCAAGCAGTTCTTGATTTTAAAACAGAATTAGACCAATCACTATCTTTGGTAATGCGTGAACATGAGATCGAACCTAAAGTCTATTATGATTTAGTGATTACCAAAGATGGGGCGCGGGGTGATGATTGGGCTGTTTCCGGGGGAGAAATAATTATTTTTGATAAAAACAAACAAACAATTTATAGCCTGAAAATAGATTCTCCAAAGTCAACTATTTTAGCGGGTGGGGAAGCTTTGGCTGATGGTCAACAAGTGGCTGTTTTCTTGCCCAAAATTTATTTATTAACCGAGAGAGGCATTCTTGAATTTGATAAAGAGACTAAACGGGAAAAACTGGTAGTGGAAACCAGTGATGAATGGGGGGAGATTATCGATTTAAGGGCTTTTGGAGGCAGTCTTTATCTTTTGGATAAACAAGGAGAGGTTTGGAAATATCCGGGGATTGAGGGCGGTTTCGGCGCTTATCGCCGTTGGCTGACAGGTGAAGAACTCGATTTCAGCGATGCGGTAGGGATGGGTATTGATGGTTCGGTTTGGGTTTTAAAAGGAGACGGGACGATTTTGAAGTTCACCCAGGGGAGTAGGGATCATTTTGCCATTGCCGGTTTAGACAAGCCCTTAAATAATCCAACCGCAATTTTCACTGATGATGACCAGGAAAATCTTTATATTTTAGACAAGGGTAACGCTCGGGTGGTGGTGATTAATAAGTCAGGTGAATATCATTCTCAATATGTTTGGCAGGGAATGGGTGAAGTAGCGGGTTTAATTGCTTCTGAGGAAGAGAAAAAGATATTGCTGTTATCAGGCAATAAGATATTAGAGATAGAGATTCGATGAAAAAGGTTATCAATCGCAGAGCTAGGTATGATTATCACCTTCTAGAGAAATTTGAAGTGGGGATTGCTTTAGCTGGTGCGGAAGTTAAGTCAGTCAAGGCCGGCAATATGAGCTTGAGTGAGAGTTTTGTTAAAATTATTGATAACGAAGCTTGGTTAGTTAATGCCTATATCAATCCCTACTCTTTTGCCGATAATCGAGACTATGACCCAAGGCGGAACCGAAAACTGCTCTTACACAAAAATGAACTTTTCAAGCTAGCCCAGCAGACTAAGGAGAAAAATTTGACTATTGTGCCTATGTCATGCTATACTAAAGGCCGTCAAATCAAGCTAGAAATAGCTTTGGCAAGAGGTAAGAAGAGGTACGATAAGAGAGAAGCGAAAAAAAGAAAGGCGATTAAAAGAGAAGTGGAACAGGTTTTAAAAAATAAGGGGATGTAGGTTTCGACGGGAAGGGTTCTTTAAAAACAGCAAGCCGGCCTGAAATAAGCCGTTAAAAGGTTTCAAAATTTAACTGGCAACAAAGACGTTGCTCCTGCTTATGCTGCTGTATACGCTTAAAGGCGCCTAAGCATAAGCCATCCATGGTTTTTTCTCCTGGTGAGAAACGATGGGTGCCAACCCAGCCAGGATGCAACCCAGTTGGTTTGACTAGACCATCTGGGCAAAGTTTAATTAGTCTTGGTTTTAACTTTCCGGTTGACAGGATCGGGTTAAAACGACAATCAAGAGTCAACTAAGCTTGTAGAAGTTTTTAGAAATTCTTTTCGGACGCCGGTTCACCCCGGCCATCTCCACAAGAGAAAAAACACCCTTAGGGTGTGTTTTTGTTAGAATTAAGTCAATGCTGCTCGATTTTTTATTCCCCCGCCGTTGTTTGGGTTGTGGCCAATGGGGGAATTATTTTTGTCAAGATTGTCTTAAAAATATTAAACTTGTTGAAACGCAAATCTGTCCAGTTTGCCAGCGACCAGCTATTAATGGCAAAATCCACCCACGTTGTCAAACCAAATATTCATTAGATGGTTTGATTTCCATTTTTGTCTATCAAGGCATCATTAAGCAGGCAATTAGTAAATTGAAGTATAAATTCATTACTGATTTGGCTGAAGAGCTGATTGCCCTGAGTTTTAAACATTTTCCGCCAGACTTCCATTCCGAAGGAATCCCCCGAAGGGGGCAACCTCAAGCTTCAGACATTCTTGTTCCTGTTCCCCTTCATCCTCGGCGTCAGCGCTGGCGGGGGTTTAATCAGGCTGAGCTTTTAGGGAAAATACTGGCAGAAAGATTTAAGTGGCAGGTTCAACCTAAGATTTTAGTCCGCCATAAACACACTAAGCCACAAGTTGGCTTAAAGGGTAAAGATCGAAAGAAGAATATTCGGGGTGCTTTTAAAATTGATGAAAATTCCAAATTCAAAATTAGTAAGGCGAAATTCATTGTTTTTGACGATGTTTGGACCACGGGTTCAACTCTGCGTGAATGTGGACAAGTGCTGAAAAGAGCCGGCGCCAAAGAAATTTGGGGCTTAACGCTGGCAAGGTGAAATTAAAGGTAATTTTTGTTAAAATAGAAAGTGATTTAGGGAGGAGTGGCAGAGTGGTAATGCAGCGGCTTGCTAAGCCGTGGTCCGAAAGGGCTCGCAGGTTCGAATCCTGTCTCCTCCGCTAAGTTTGGAGAGGTGCCGGAGTGGCTAAACGGCCCAGTCTTGAAAACTGTGGGGGACGCAAGTCTCACGCGAGTTCGAATCTCGCCCTCTCCGCATGTTACAATAAAGTTGTTAATGGTTAATTAAAGGAGAAATTATGCCTGCTCAAGAAAAAACAAGAGAAGTTGAACCAGTAACTAAAACCCGCACCTTAAAAACCTTATTGATTTGGACAGCTCCGGAAAGACCCTTTAAAGAACGCAATCGGGAATACTTTACGACGATTGGAGCGATTGTCTTTTTGCTGGCGGTAATTTTGCTTTTCTTAAAAGAATGGCTTTTGATTGCGGTCATGATTGCCTTGATGTTTGTTGCCTATATCATGGCCACAGTTGAGCCGCGAAAAGTAGAACATAAAATTACTAGCCAAGGAATTATGACCGGTAACAGAAAATATGAATGGGAGCAATTAAATCGATTTTGGTTTACCGAGAAATGGGGGCAGAAAATTCTCCAAGTTGAGAGTGCGATTGGTTTGCCTCGGCAACTGATAATGCTCTTGGGAGAAACTAAAGAAAGCCAAGTTAAGAAGATACTTTCTGATTATCTCCCCTTCGAGGAACCAGAAAAAACCTGGATTGATAATGCCAGCGAGTGGGTCTCGCGACGGGTTCCTTTAGAAACATCCTCCTGAATTATTAGCGCCCGTAGCTCAATTGGACAGAGCATCTCGTTGCGGACGAGAAGGTTGTGAGTTCGAGTCTCACTGGGCGCGCATTGGTGGGATGCCGGAGTGGCTTAACGGGCATCTTTCGAAAAGATTGCGGGACGAAAGTCTCACGGGGGTTCAAATCCCTCTCCCACCGCTTCATCAGTCCCTGTAGCTCAGTGGATCAGAGCATCAGTTTCCGGAACTGAGGGTCGGAGGTTCGAATCCTCCCAGGGACGCACTTCGACTCGTCTGCCTCTGGCGGACTCGCTCAGTGTGAACTAGAAGTCGAAGTGTCCTGAGCTTGTCGAAGGACAAAGGTTATGCCAAAGAAAAAACCTGTTAAAAGAGAATTCTCCGCTGGAGGAGTGGTTTTTAAGAAAGAGAAAAGTAAAATCTTGTGGTTGGTTTATAAACCAAGCGGGAAAAGTAAGTTCTATCAAAAAGGCTGGCGATTGCCGAAGGGTTGGATTGATAAGGGCGAAACAGGTAAAGAAGCTGCTTTACGAGAGGTGGAAGAAGAAGGTGGGATTGAGGCAGAGATCGTTGACAAAATCGATACGATCCAAATCTTTTTTTACAATAAAGAAAAAGAGAAAGTTTTAAAATCGATTACTTTTTATCTGATGAGATGGATTACTGATATCGAAAAAGGTCCTGGTTGGGAAACTGAAAAAATAGAATGGTTGCCATTTAAAGAAGCTTATATAAAGCTGGCTTTCGATTCAGGAAAGAAGATTTTGGAAAAGGCGAAAAAGATTTTGGATGAAAAAGAAAGACAAAAAAGATTATTCTAGGAGAGGTGGCAGAGTGGTCGAATGCGCGGCTTTGGAGAAGCCGTATAGTCGTAAGATTATCGAGGGTTCAAATCCCTCCCTCTCCGCAACGCTGCGGGAATAATGCGGTAATAATGCGGTAATTTTTATGCCAGAAGATCAATTAGAAGAAATCAGAAGAAAAATTGATATCGTTGAACTTATCAACGAATACACTCCCTTAAAAAAGACCGGGCGTAATTTCAAAGCTCTTTGCCCTTTCCATTCTGAGAAAATTCCTTCTTTTGTTGTTTCCCCTGAACGGCAGATTTTTAAGTGTTTCGGATGCGGCGAATCAGGGGATATCTTTGGTTTCTTGATGAAAACGGAAAACATCGAGTTTGGGGAAGCTTTGCAGACTTTGGCCAAGAGAGCCGGAGTTAAGCTTCGCCGCTATCGTCCTTCGGAAAGCGAAAAGGAAAAGCAGCGTCTTTATGAAATTAATCATTTGGCCAGTGAATATTATCATTATCTTTTGACCAAGCATTTAGCCGGTAAAAAAGCCCTTAATTATATTTTAGGCCGGGGGATTACCCGAGAATCTTTGGTTCGGTTTAAGCTGGGTTATTCAGCTAATCTTTGGGAAGCGCTTCAGGATTTTTTGGTTAAAAAGAAAAGATATCGGGTGGAGGAGTTGGAGAAAGCGGGTTTGGTGATTAAGAGCGAGAGAGGTCGGGGGTATTATGATCGATTTCGGAACAGGTTAATGTTCACCTTACGAGACAGACGAAATAATGTGGTTGGTTTTGCCGGGAGAACTTTGGATCCCAAGCAAGAAGAAGCCAAATACATTAATAGCCCGGAGACTTTGGTTTATCATAAGTCTGATTTGCTTTACGGCTTAGTGGAAACTAAGGGAGCGATTAAAAAAGCGGATGAGGCGATTGTGGTTGAGGGAGAGTTAGACGCCATTTCTTCGATTCAGTCAGGAGTGGAGAATGTAGTGGCTATCAAAGGGACGTCTTTGACTCAAGGACAGATAGATTTACTCGGCCGGTTTACTCAGAATATCACTTTGGCTTTGGACCGGGATATTGCCGGAGATCAAGCCGCTCGACGGGGGATTGAACTGGCGGATGCGGCTGGATTGGCAATCAAGGTGGTGGAAGTTAAAGGGGGTAAAGACCCTGATGAAGTGGCCCAAAAGAAGCCTAAGCTTTGGCAAGAACAGGTGAAAAAAGCGGTTCCTATTTACGATTATTTTCTTGACTCGGCTTTTGCTCGGTTTGAGGTTCGAACGGCTGAGGGCAAACGCAAAATTAGTTTGGAATTAACCCCAATTTTGGCTAAAATCAGCAATAAAGTGGTTCAGTCTCACTATTTACGCCACCTAGCCGACCGTCTCCGGGTTGAAGAAGAGGCGGTCGTCGCTGAAGTAACCAGATTTATTACCGAAGAAAGCGCCAAATCTCCTTTAAAAAGAAAAGACTATGAGAAAGTAGAAAAGATGAACCGGAGGGAAATTTTAGAAGAGCATTTATTGGCCTTGACTTTTCAATCAGAGAATTGGTCCTCATTAAGAAAAAAAAAGGTTCAAAAGCTGATTAAAACCCCGCGTTTCCGAGGGACTGTTGAAACTCTAGGAAGATATTTCAAGCGTTATAAAACCATTGATAGTCAGCGTTTCGCCAAGATGTTGCCCGCTGAATTAAAAGAGACATTTGATAAACTCTATTTACTGGAAATAGCGGATTTAATTGAGGATAAGGAAAAATTCAAGAAGGAAATTGCAAGAACAGAAAAAGGATTAGAAGCATTGGATTTAAGAGAGAGATTAAGGGAAATTGGTAATCAAATAGGTGAGTTGGAAAAAGAGAAAAAGCCGACTAAAACAGAAAAAGATAAGTTAAAGAAATTAGATGAGCAATTTCGAGATTTATCTACAGAGTTATTTCGACTTGAAGCTGAGTAAGAATTATCATATCCTGTAAACAGAAATGGCAGCCAAGAAAAAAATAGACATCGACAAAATCATTAATAAAGGGAAGAAACAGGGTTTTGTTACCCAGGAAGAAATTCTCAAATTTTTTCCTGATGCGGAAGACCGGGTTGAAGAATTGGACGACCTTTATGCTAAATTACTAGCTGGAGGAGTGGATGTTTTTGAATCAGTGACCGAAGAGGAGATGGCCGGGGATGAAAAAGCGACAACTGAATTGGCAAAAGAGCTTGAAGTTTTAGCGACCCTGGAAGATAAAACCCTAACTGACCCGGTGAGGATGTATCTTAAAGAGATTGGCAGAATTTCTTTGTTAACGGCCGAACTGGAAATTGATTTGGCTCAAGGAGTGGAAAAAGGCAGTCGAGCCGCGAAGAAGAAACTAATTCAGTCCAATCTGAGATTAGTGGTTTCTATTGCCAAAAAATATGCGGGGCGAGGAATGAGCTTTCTTGATTTAATTCAAGAAGGCAATCAAGGTTTAATGCGGGCAGTAGAAAAGTATGACTGGCGAAGAGGCTATAAATTCTCTACCTATGCCACTTGGTGGATTAGACAAGCAATTACTAGAGCGATTGCGGACCAAGCCAGAACCATCAGAATACCGGTGCACATGGTGGAAACGATTAACAAACTGATTCGGACTTCAAGGAAATTAGCCCAGCAACTAGGCAGGGAGCCAACCGCCGAAGAAATTGGCAAAGAAATGGAGCTTTTACCTGACCGAGTCAGGGAGATTTTCAAAATTGCTCAAGACACCACTTCCTTGGAAAAACCAGTTGGCGACGAAGAAGATTCACTCCTAGGAGACTTTATTGAAGATACTTCCCAGCCTTCACCAGTGGATCAGGCTTCAAAGCAGTTGCTCAAAGAAAATATTGAGGAAGTTTTAGAAAGCCTTTCCGACCGAGAAGCCAGAGTTTTGAAAATGAGATTTGGCTTGGATGGTTATCAACCGATGACTTTAGAAGAAGTGGGCAGGGAATTTGGGGTCACCCGGGAAAGAATCAGACAAATAGAAGCCAAGGCCCTAAGAAAACTCAAACACCCTTCAAGAAGAAAAAAACTTCAGGATTACCTGGAATAAAAATCCTCATTTTGCTATAATAACAGCGTATTTGAGTACAATCCGCGGTAGCTCAATGGTAGAGCGACTGCCTGTTAAGCAGTTGGTTGTAGGTTCGAATCCTACCCGCGGAGCTAGCTTCAGAAAGCCCTATTTATTGAGTTTTTCTAGTTTATGAATTTAAAGGTCTGGAAGATTGTTTCAAGAGTATTTTTTTCGTCGGTTCCATCCTCTCCTGTGTCAGGATTGTAGGTTCCATAGTCGACAGAAAAAATGTATAAAAGATTGTCCTTTTTAACTAGATACCAGGTTTCTTTAGAATGTGGAGCAGTAGGCATCCTTTGTCTTTCGACCTTCAATGCTGCCACCTGACCGGTTTGAACGTTTTCTTCTGAAATAATGTAGGGCTTATCTACCTTAAAACCTCTTTCTTCCTCAAACCCCTCCCATGAAGTTAATTCTCTTTGATGATCATAGTCCAAAAATTCTTTGGAAGACTTTCCAGTTTGAACGATGCTTAAATTTATTGTTGGAGGCTGCCCTATTTCTTTATTTTTTTCCTTGATGAGGATAATGCCAAGGAAAGAATTGGCATCTTCAGGAAGGACTTTCAAGAATTTATCTTCCAAATAATAATCGCTTGGGTATTTGAAGCTGAATTTATATTCGCTATTCATGTAGGTTTTCCATCCCTCCGTCTCCTCCAAAAACCTAAATGTCGAGAGCATGAGGTTAAAAGCCTGTTTGCTCTCATTGGAGAGAACCCCGACGCCTTTTTGTAATACGATTTCATATATATTTTTCTCTTCAGGAATAAAAACTGAAATCATCTCCGTCATAGCAGGCAAGCCTGTTACTCTTTCAGCTTCAGTGTCCGCTACCCTATCCTTTTCTCTCTTTATTCCAGCCATCACGGCTGGTTGATCCGAATACTGGAACAATAGTCTATCCACCCACTTTGTAGCTGAAAGTCCATCGGGATTATTATTTATCTTAATCCAAATCCAATATTCTCTACCTGAAAGTGATTCACTTTCGGCAAAATCCGTCCTAATTCCTGCTTCTGGTCCTTCTTTAACTTCAAACACTTGCCACTCTTTTGGATATTTAATTGAATATTCATATTTTGTATTCGTATAAATCTTCCAGTCTGCGGTGGGTTCCGGGGTTGGAGTAGGAACTGCCACAGGAGTCGGAGTTGGCTGAGGTTGAACTTGACGGATTTGGGTTAATTTGTAACCCCCAAAGACAAGACTAGTGGCAACTAATACCCCTAGAACAGATAAGATTAAGGGTTTAATCCATTTTTTCTCTGTTTCTTCTGGAGTCTCAGGAATAATAGGAGCCATCTCGTCTGGGGTAGTCTCAATTTGAGTAGTTTCTTGTTGAGGTTTTTCTTCCACAATCTGAGTATATCACAAAACTAGTTTCAACTTCGTCTATTGTAGGAAGGGAAAATTGAAGTTACCTACCTCTTGAAGTTTTAGGTTTGTATAGAACAGTTTAATATAATCCAGATTATAATCAAACTCTAATTTATGGTTGCAGAACAAGTCCTTTAGGGGGAGCAAGTTAATTTTAGTGATGGACCTTAAGTTTCTAAATCATTTTGTAATCAAAAACTGTATAATCAAACCATGCAACAAAACGATGACAACAATAGGGACCTTACAGATAAAGCCAACACGCCAAGTGAAAAGAAAATCGAAAATATGGAAGACTGGCGTAATGAACACGGCCATCCTAGTAACAAATTTCTTCAATTCCTTGCTGACGATGGTGGTCCGGGGGCAATGGAGAAGTTGAGGTCTATCGCTGAGGATTTAGATGCAAAATTCAGCCCCGGCGCTTCTGCCGAAGAGTTGATCGGAGCAATAAGATCAGCCACAAGGAATGACCCCAACACCACCACTTGATCGCCTAACACCCTGCTTCAAAGGAAGTGGCAATATTTTTCTGGAAGATTTAGACTAAGTATGTGCAAGTAAAAATCTCTTTGTTTAACAGAATAAAAAGATCTGTTGCCAAGTCTGTTACTTTTAGAACACTAGTGATTCTTTCGGATTTTGTAATTATTTTTCTAATCACTCATCAATTTACTATTGCCTTGGGAATAATATTTTTTACAAATACTTCTGCCACAATTATTTATTTTATTCATGAAAGGGTTTGGAGACATATTCGTTGGGGAAAATTGTAATCCAAATTCCGAGTATATAGACCTTAAACTATCTAAGTTAAAACTGAATTCTATCTCTCGGTTGCAGAATAAGTCCTTTAGGGGGAGCAAGTTTCTTTATCTCTCTTCCCACCTAATCTTTATTACCTCCATCTTACCAACATTCTCAAAAGCTTGAATTATCGCCGCAATACAACCTTGTAAGATTTCAGGTGATGGGAGCCAGGTTCGGGGAGTCCTATTTAATGGGCTTTTGATTTGTGTTTTTATTAGAAAGAGTGTTTTGGTAGAATTGGGCTATGAAGAAAGTCCAGAGAGCTATGCCGACAACCTATCTTTTCATTTATTTGATGGCGGCGATAGCTTTGCACTTCTTTTTTCCGGTTAGCCAAATAATTCATGCCCCTTACACTTATTGTGGTCTTCCCTTAATTGTTTTAGGAATAGGTTTGAATATCTGGGCGGACGGTTTATTTAAGAATAAAAAGACAGTTGTTAAGCCGTTTGAAAAGCCCTCCACTTTAATTACAGAAGGACCGTTTCGTTTTAGCCGTCACCCAATGTATCTAGGTTTTGTTATTCTTTTGGCTGGAACAGCAACTTTATTGGGCAGTCTTATCACTTTTTTGGTTCCCATAGCGATATTTGTTACACTTAAGATGTTGTTTATTCCTCACGAAGAAAAGCAACTGGAAAAAACATTTGGAAAGAGATATTTAGATTACAAAAATCAAGTAAGGCAGTGGCTATGAACATCTTATTAGCGACATTCTGGGCCTTAATAGGAGTTTTTGGGTTGATCGTCAGCATGTTTGTCATTCCCGTGGTTGGAGAATTATTCAAAGGTCCTCAATTTCTGTTGCCATTTGTCATTTTCTTCATTCTGGGTGGGGTATTGTTATTCTTAACTCTGAAGAAAAAAGTAAAGGGTAGGCTTAAAAAATTCTTAATTTTGACCGGGGCTTCCTCAGTAGGATTTTTGATTGGTATTTTGCTCCATAATTTCCTTTATGCGGCGGCGGTTTTAACCAGTCAGATTGTTGTTTTGCATTATTTATTCGAAGTTCTATCTGCAGTTTTCTTTTTTATGGCCATTCCTGTTTGTCCTTTAGGTTTCTTAATTGGGATTAGTGGCAGTGTCGTATTTTTTATTAAACAAAGAAAGGGAAGTTAGAAAAAATCTTTCTGTTTCTTCCTTCGTTTTTTACCCGTTGTTTGAAGAGTGACTGCTTTTCTGTTATAATCCATTGTTGTTAATATTTTTGGATAGCTTTCTTTTGGTCCCCGGATGGTCTCCAAAGAAGTTTCCGAATCTTGAAAGGAGGTGAAATATGAATAAGCTATACGTTGGTAATCTTGATTACAATATCACTGGTGATCAATTAACAGAGCTATTTTCTCAGGCAGGTAAGGTTGTTAGCGCCGCGGTGATTACGGATCGTTATTCTGGTCGTTCCAAGGGTTTTGGTTTTGTGGAAATGAGCAGTGCAGAAGAAGCTAAAAAAGCGATTGAAACTTTTAATGGCAAAGATTTTGAAGGCAGAAATTTAATTGTTAACGAAGCTCGTCCTAGAGAAGATAGGGAAGAACGTCAATAATTAGAATAGGGCGGCAATGACACGAACTAAGTGAAGTCTAATCTGTTTAACAAGAAAGGAGGTGAGAAAATGAAAAAGAAATTACCTTTGATTATTGTGGGCGTGGTGGTTGTGGTTGCTTTAGTGATTGGCGGTTGGTGGTTTTTGGGCAGGGGTCAGCAAATTTCTCTTCCTACGGCTCCAAGTAAGGTTGGCGAACAAGTTCCGGCAGAGGAGGGAGGAAGTTTTGTGGGCAAACTTAAGGATGCCTTAACTCTTGGGCAATCTATGAAGTGTACTTGGAAAAAGGACGAAAATAACTCTGCTACTTCCTATATCAAAGACACCAATATTCGTACTGAGATAACTCAAGAAGGCGAAAAAGCGTATGTGATTGTAAAGGATAATTGTACCTATTCCTGGCAGGAAGGCGAAAGTGATGGTTTTAAAGTTTGTTTTGAACCAGAAGAAATGGAGGTTGAAGAAGAAGAGAGAGGGGTAGCGGCACCAGAAGAAACGACAATGGAGACGCCTGACTATGAGTATAACTGTGAGCCAGCTATTGTGCCTGAATCAATGTTTAATCTACCGGCTGGTATCAACTTTCTGAGCATGGAAGAGATGATGGGAGGAATGGGAGAGTAAATTAAATTTGTAATGAGGATAAAACGAAAAACAGGCCTAACCATGGTCGAATTGTTGATAGTGATAACGGTTTTGGGTTTATTGACAACCTTCACTACCATTATTGCTCCGGTTCAGATAGCGAAAAGTAGAGATGCTCGCCGCAAAGCTGATTTAGAGAGAATAAAGATTGCTCTTTATGATTATTATTTCGATGCCGACTGTTTCCCCAAAAATCTTCCTGATTGCAACAAAAACTTCGCTTCGGGAAGTATGGTTTATTTGAATAATTTTCCTTGTGATCCTAGTGGTAATAATTATGCCTATCAGAGAGAGGATAAAGAGTGTAGTCAGTGGTTTAAAATCCTGACTGATTTAGAAAATACTAAAGACTTGGGGATTGTGAAAGTTGGTTGCCAATTTGGCTGTGGACTGCCTGAATGTAATTATAATTATGGCTTGGCGAGTACCAATATCCGAGTTAATGAGGGTTGTCCTGAAGGTGAAGGGCCGTCCGAGGAATGCTTTATTGCCACCGCTGTCTATGGAACGTCTTCAGCTCCAGAAGTAGATATTTTGAGAGAATTCAGAGATGAGGTTCTTTTGAAGAATAACTTTGGTCAAGGATTAGTGAAGTTTTATTACCAAAGTAGCCCCCCAGTTGCCGAGTTCATTGTCAAACACTCCCTAATGAGGGAAGTAGTCAGAAAAGTGGGGATTGATCCTCTAGTGGGGATGATAAAAATCTTCTGAATTTTCTTTGTCTTGACAACTTCTTGTTTTTCCGGTAAACTCCTATGTAGTTAATAGGAGTTTGTTTGTTTAATGTTTGGACTAACGAAAAAAACTGATTATGGCTTAGAGTTGATGATTGCCTTGGCAAAAGATTATGGCCAAGGATACCTTTCTTTGCGCCAGATCGCTAAACAAAAGAAGCTTCCTTTTAAATACCTTGAGCAAGTAATTATTCCTTTGCGTAAGTTAGGTTTAGTAGGAGCTAAAGAAGGCAGAGACGGCGGCTATTTTCTCAAAAAGAAGCCTGAAAAGATTGCTATTGCCGAAATTGTTGAAGTTTTAGGAGGACCAGTGGAAGTGGGGGCTTGTTTTGGCTGTCCCAAAGTAAGTGTTTGTGGTCAAAAAGATATTTGGGCAGAAGTCGGAGATAAAGTTAGAGAAACAATTGAGGGGAAAACCCTAAGGGATTTATTGTGATGAAAAAAGCCTATTTCGCCAGAAACAAGGTTCTTGCGAAGCGAGGTTCTTATCTAGATTATGCGGCCACCACGCCTTTAGACCCAAGGGTGTTAAAGGCAATGATGCCTTTTATGAAGGAGAAATTTGGCAATCCTTCCTCGGTTCATTCATGGGGGCAAGAAGCAAGGGTGGCAGTAGAAAAAGCACGAAAGCAAGTAGCTAAGGCTTTAGGCTGCAAAAGTTCAGAGGTTTATTTTACTGGCACGACCACGACCAGTGATAATCTAGCCATTTTAGGATTGGCACGGGCGGCTAAAAAAGCTGGTCGAGGTAATCATCTGATTACTTCTTCAATTGAACACCACGCGGTTTTAGATACTTGTCAGGCTTTGGAAAAAGAAGGTTTTGGACTCACTATTTTGCCGGTGAATAAAGATGGCTTAGTTAATCCGAAGGAAGTAGAAAAGGCTATCAATAACAAAACAATTTTAGTGACAATTATGTATGCCAATAATGAAGTCGGTACAATTGAACCGATTAAAGGGATTAGTAAAATAACCAAAAAAAAAGGGGTTCTGTTTCATACTGATGCGGCGGCGGCAGTTGATTATTTGGATGTTAATGTTAAAACTTTGGGAGTAGATTTAATGACCATTGGCGCTCACAAGTTTGGCGGTCCAAAAGGAGTGGGACTACTTTATCTTAAAAGGGGAGTAGCGATTGAGCCTTTGACTTTTGGCGGTTATCATGAGAAAGGGCTTTGGCCAGGCACTGAGGCGCCAGCTTTAATTGTGGGAATGGCAAAGGCATTGGAAATTGCTACTCAGGAAAGAAAGACAGCGGTTCAAAAAGTAACCAAACTGAGAGACAGATTGATTAAAGGAGTTTTGGCTCAAGTGCCCGGTTCAAGATTGACCGGTCACCCCACTAAAAGACTATCTGATATTGCCTCTTTTGTGATTAACGGCGTTGAGGGCGAGGCGATGCTTTTGATGCTTTCTGACAAGGGCATTGCCGCTTCTTCAGGCAGTGCTTGTACCTCAGGGACTTTAGAACCGAGTCATGTCTTAACGGCCATGGGTATCCCGCCTGAAAGAGCCCATGGTTCTTTGCGTTTTTCTTTGGGCAAAACTACTACTTGGGAAGAGATAGATTATGTTGTAAAAATATTACCCGGGATCGTTAAAAGATTAAGAAAAATGGCCCCGAAGGGAATATAAAATGACTGATTCCAAGCTTTATCCCAGCCTTTATTCTAAGAAAGTGATGAGCCATATTCGTCATCCCAAAAACATGGGAGAAATTAAAAATCCTGACGGAATGGCAACCGTGGGTAATCCTGTCTGTGGAGACGTGATGCGACTTTTTTTGAAAATTGAAAAGAAAAAAGGCAAAGATTACATTAAAGAGATTAAGTTTCAAACCTTGGGTTGTGGTGCGGCGATAGCCAGTTCCAGTATGTTGACGACCATGGTTAAAGGTAAACCAATTAAAGAAGCAGAAAAAATTTCCCGAGAAGCGATTGCGAAAGAATTAGGAGGCTTGCCTCAAGCCAAAATCCATTGTTCGGTTTTGGCGGCGGATGCCTTGAGAAAGGCAATCAGGAATTATCGCCAAAAACAGAGTTAATCTGTTATAATTCCCCCTTGGATTAAAACCATGAATAAAGAAATAGGCAGAATCATTGATCCCCGTACATATAAAGAGATTGAGGAGCTTTTGAAAGGCGTTTCTGAAAAAGAAGCGTTTTGGCGGCCAGTTACTAGAGAAGTTTCTTATAAAGGAATCCAAGGAGAAGTTTGTTACTTTTACGACGGCCTTACTGATCGTCTTTTGTTTCGTCATTTTCCCTCTGGGGGAAAATGGAAAAAACTAGTCAGAAGTCTTCAAGCTTTAAAAAGAGAAAGAAATCGGGGTCGGTATGAGGTTGCCATCGGAGAAAAGAGTGTAATAGTTTCTCTTGTTTATTCTGATAAAGGTCATCCTACTCAATCCGGTAAAAGTCTTTTGGAAACAAGGTTTAGGGAAATTTGGCAAGAATTATCAGAGGAAAATTTACCCAAAAAAGGGGTAGTTTTGGATGAACCGGTAGAGATTGGGGATTTTACTCTTCAAGATTTAGCCCTTCAATAAGTTCTGGCTGACAAAAGTCTTGGATGTAAACCTCTTTAAATTCGCTCTTGACTAGTTTTTTATTCTCGAAAGTAAAAATACCCACTAAACCTTTTTTGGTGGCTTCAGACCAGGGTTGGTCAAAGATAAAATTGCCGAAAGAATAAACGATTTTGCCTTCAAGATAATCCTCGGTTTTTTGAATGACGTGAGGGTGGTGACCGAGGATTAAATCAGCGCCAGCTTCTACTATCCTATGAGCTAATTCAATTTGCCTGGAAGTAGGTTCTTGGGCATACTCAATTCCCCAGTGAAAAGAAACAATCAAAAGATCAACTTTTGGTTTGGCTTCTTTGACCACTGCCAGGATTTTTTCTTCCTGGTAACCTGAAGTTAAGTCAAAGCCCAAAAAACCCAGTTTGGTACCCTTGATGGTTTTAATAATTAAATTTTCTTCCAAAGGAATAATGGAGTTTTCCTGGAGAAGTTGTTTGGTAAAGTTGATTCCTTCTAAACCGTAATTGCCAATATGATTATTAGCTAGATTGGCGATATCAACCCCAGAAAAAATTAGACCTTCGATGGCTTTTGGGTCGGCACAGAATTTCATCCCTTCATTAGTGGTCGGGCAATCATCGTAAAAAGGTGATTCAAGATTAATAAAAGTCAAGTCGGCTGATTTAAGAAAGGAGGCGGTTTTTAAGAAGGGATAGGTAAAGTCGTTTAAAGAACGCATTTTAGCATTGACACTTCTACCAAGCATCACATCACCAACAGCCATAAGAATAATTGGTTCTTCTTTTTTTTCAAGCAACTGACCAAAAAGAGAAAGAGGAAAAGCTTTTTCTTTCTGAGGTACCTCATTTTGAGGGAGCCAGAGGGAGATGATGAGAACAAGGAAGATAAGGACTAAAACCAAAGCGCTGATAAATTTTGCTTTCATTAAAAATATTATATAATGAAATTAAAGGAAGGAGGTGAGAAAGAATGAAGATTAAAAAGAAAGACTGGAAAACTATTTCTCAGGTTTTAATGGTTGGTTCGGCTCTTTCGGTTCTGGCGGCCACCTGGGGCTTTCTTTACCAAGACTTGGTTTTGGCTTCTACCCAGTGGCTTTTAGTAGCCGCGGTCATGGCCGCTTTTGGGCTTTATGCCAGGATAGAGTCTTGAGTTAGAATTATGATTGCTTCTTTAATCTCCAGAAGTTAGTTTTTGAGTGCTTTTTTCCCAAAAAAAAAGAAACCCTGGAAAGTCAGATGACAACGCCAGCTGGCGCCCAGGGTTTCAAGAGCAAGAACACAGGAATGTTGACTTCGTTGTCAACGGTGATGTAAGGTTTTTGGTCGGTTGGGGTTGATCTGATCGATGTTCAGTTGTTGAGGGCAGACACGACCGCCGCTTCGTACCCAGCTGTGGGAAGTACTTCCCCCTCTTCCAGTTCCAGCTGCATACCGTAGACGATCCGCATTGCTTCTCTGTAGTCTTCCCTGATGTCTCTTGTCAGGACGTTCGGGTCGTACTTCAGGAAGGCATTGATCAGCTGATCGGTCGGAATCTTGGGACAAAGAAGGTACCCGCCTTCTCCCATCCAACAGCTGTCTCCATCCTTCCAGACGGTCTTTTGCCACCCACTCTCTCTTCCGAAGTAATCGTAGGACGCGTAGGCGCTGTGTCCACCAGCATCAGTATACGCCCAGAGGATCATTGTGGTTCCACCGTGGGTGTGGTGAATGACACTATACTGGCCGTCGCCGTTGCTGTCTTCTACCTCCAGCGCATAGGTGTGATTCCCACCTAGCCAAGGTTGAAGGGAAACACCCTTATCAAGACGGTAGGCCTGGATGACCGTCCCTGGCGCATCGACTACATCAAACCGGCCGGTTGGGACAGCGGGGTAGATTCGGGCCAATATCCTGAGGGTTGCCTCGTCGAAGATGAAGATGATCTCGCCATCCTCATCGTAGCCGAAGCAGCCAAGCTCGGTGCAGAAACCGGCATCAGCCCACCACGAAACAAAACTGTCCCCATAGGCGGTGATTGTATAGACACCGGGCTTCTTGGGCACCAGGGTGAAGTCGATGGGGATCTTGACGCTGGTCGGGGCGTAAACGAAGGCGTCAGCGGAAGCCTCAGCCGAAATATCGTCGCCGCACCACCACCACCACCAGTCGCTGTCCGAATCAAAATCCCAGTCCGAATCCCAGTCATAGTTGATGGCGTAACCCTCGTCGTAGTAGAAGGTGCTGCTATCTGGGTTTACACCCTCTACCCACCACCAGAAGTCGCTGAAGGCATTGGCGTCAGCATAGGCATAGGCCGAGGTGGATTCGTTAGTAGGAGGCCACCAGATCCACTGCCAATCTTCCCAACTTTCGGCCCAGCCGTTTGCGTAAGCCCAGGCGAAGGCGTCAATCTCCAAATAGCCGGTGACGTGGACTGGGTCGCTCGTGCCTTCATCCTTGTATATCCAGGGTTTGAGGTTATCTGCCGTCAGGTAGGACTTCACAGAACCTAAGGCGTCGCCGATGATGAAGGTGTCACCATCACAACCTTCATCAGGATCACAAGCGTAGGCCACGCTCCCACCGATGACTCCGAGGATGAGCATTGTGGCCAAGAAAAAACTCCACCACATTCTCTTTTTCACTTTACTCTTTCTCCTTTTTCTTTCGAGTCTTTTTCCGACCTCACACCCTACCTCATCTTTGAGTTTTCCTGTTTCCTGTATTCTTATGTTCAAGAGCAACCCAAAACACTCTGACAGCTTTGAGTCAGAGTTTTTGGAAATTTTTAAGTTGGCCAAATTATATAGCATGTCCCATAATTTGTCAATATCCGATTAATAGTAAGGCAATTTTTAAGATGGCAGTTGAAGAAAGAAAGGTAATTATCTATGATGGAAGAAGAATGATTTTTGTTAATTTTAAAACTTATCAGCAGGGAACAGGTGAAGAGGCAGTTAAGTTAGCCAAAGTTTGTCAGCTGGTGAATGAAAAAACTTCAGTGATTGTTATTTCTGTTGTTCAGGTTGCTGATGTTTTCCGTTTGACTAGTCAGGGATTTGAAGTTTGGGCTCAACATGTTGATGATATTGATTTTGGTCCCAATACGGGTCAGATTCTTCCCCAAGCCGTGGCCGCGGCTGGCGCCAAAGGCACCCTTCTTAATCATTCAGAGAATAAACTGCCGGTTGAGGTGATTAAGGAAACAATTAAACGCTGTCAGACTCTGGAGATAAAAACTTTGGTTTGTTCAGACAATCTTGAAGAGGCAAAACAAATTATTGAAGCGAGACCGAATTTTATTGCCTATGAGCCACCCGAGTTTATCGGCAGTCAGGTAGCTTCTGTTTCTTCGGTTAAACCAGAGGTGATTAGAGATTTTGTCAGGGCAATCAAGGAAGTACCAGTTTTGGTGGGGGCGGGGATTCATTCTCAAAAGGATGTTAAGGCCGCTCTAAAATTGGGAGCCAAAGGAATTTTAGTGGCGACTGACGTGGTTTTGGCTAAAAATCCTGAAAAAGAATTATTAGATTTAGCCGGAGGCTTTAATGAAAAAACAGTTTAAAATTTGTATTTCTGGAGGGTCTATAGGCAAGCATGTTCAAAAAGCCTATCCTTTAGCTAGGCAAGTTGGTAAAGAAGTGGCTAAAAAAGGTCATGTTTTGATTACCGGGGCAACCACTGGCGTTCCCTATGAGGCGGCTTTAGCGGCCAAAGAAGCCGGTGGTTCTAATATTGGTTTCTCTCCTGCCGGTACTGAAATTGAGCATAAAAAGAAATTTCGTTTACCAATGAGTCCAAAAGTTTTTGACCACATTATCTATACTGAAGCCGGTTATGCCGGACGAAATCTTTTAATGGTGCGGAGTAGCGATGCCACCATTATCATTGATGGTCGAATTGGGACCCTTAATGAGTTTACGGTTGCTTATGAAGAGAACGAAATTGTGGGGATTTTGGAGGGCTCCGGTGGAGTGGCCGATGAAATCAAGCGGATTTTAGAGGTTGCTAAAAAAGGGAAGAGAAAAGTGATTTTTGATAAGGACCCGGTGGAGTTGGTGAGAGAAGTGGTTGAAAAGATTAAGAAAGAAAAAGCCAAGAAATGATAAAACTGCCCAGTGTTAAAGACTTTGATTTAGCTAAGAAAACAGTTCTCCTTCGAGCCGATTATGACGTCCCTCTTAGTCAGGATGGGCGGGTGGCTGATATTACCCGGATTGAAGATTCTTTGGAAACGATCAACTATTTAATTTCCCAAAAAGCAAAGATTATTATTATTGCTCACCTTGATCGTCCGGGTGGGAAAGCGGTTAAGGGTTTAAGTTTAAAGTCGGTCGCCGAGAAATTAAGCTTGCTTCTGGATAAAGAGGTGCGTTTATCAACTCAAGTTTTAGGTAAAAGAACTGAACGAGCGGTTAAAGAGCTTAAGCCAGGCAAGATTTTGCTCTTGGAAAATTTAAGATTTGATGCCCGAGAAGAAAGAAATGATAAGCCCTTTGCCCAAAATTTAGCTTCCTTAGCGGAAGTTTATATTAATGATAACTTTTCGGTTTCTCACCGGCGTCATGCTTCAGTGGTTAGTCTGCCTTATTTTCTTCCTTCAGCCGCGGGGTTAGATTTGCTTGAGGAAGTTGAAACTTTGAGTAATGTTTTAGAAAAACCGCGCCGCCCAGTGGTGGTTATTTTAGGTGGAGTTAAATACAGTAAAATTGAAGGAGCCAAAAGAATGATTGGCTGGGCTGATTATATTTTAGTGGGTGGTAAATTAGTTCTTTATGACGGTTTTCCTAAGTTTGTAAAGCGAAAGAAGGTTAGCGGTTACTTGAAGCGCAGCGGGGAAGACATTACCATGGAATCAGTTAAAGAATTTGAAGAAATTATTGCCAAAGCGGGAACAATTATTTGGAGCGGTCCGATGGGGGCTTATGAGAAAGAAGATTTTAATCAGGGGACAAAAAGAATTGCCCAAGCCGTGGTGAATAGTGGTGCTTATACCGTCGTTGGCGGAGGAGATACGGAAGCGGCCTTAACTAAATTTGGCTTGGTAGATAAGATTGACTATATTTCCTCTGGGGGCAGCGCCATGCTGACTTTTTTAGCAGATGGCACTTTACCAGGCATAGAAGCGATTCAGAAAGGAACGAAAGATGTTAAACGTCGCCATTAATGGTTTTGGCAGAATTGGTCGGATTGCCTTCCGAGTGGCCAGAACTCACTACAAGAACAAAGTCAAGATTGTGGCCATTAATACTTCGGGGAGTATGGATATTCATGGCTGGGCCCACATGCTGAGGTATGATTCGGTTTATGGTCGCTTTAAGGAGAATTTCAAAGTTGAAACTAAGAAAAAAGAAGACGAAATTGGCGCTTTTGTTTTTGGTAAAGAAAGAATTCCGGTTTTAGCTCAAAGAGAGCCAGCCAAAATTCGCTGGGAAAAATATAAAGTTGAGGTGGTGATTGAAGCGACCGGGGTTTTTACCAAAGGGATTGATGCCAAAAAACATGTTCTTGGCGGCGCCCAAAAAGTGGTTATTTCCGCCCCTTCAGAAGACACGCCTTCTTTTGTGATTGGCGTTAATGAAGATAAATACCGGGGAACAGTGGTTAATAATACTTCTTGCACCACCAATTGTGTGGCGCCGGTGACCAAAATTATCTGGGAGAATTTTGGCATTGAAAAAGCCATGATGAGTACCATTCATGCCTATACCTCAAATCAGGAACTAGTTGACGGTTCTCATAAAAGCTTGCGGCGGGCAAGAGCAGCGGCCATTAACATTGTCCCCACGACGACGGGGGCGGCTCGAGCAACAGTGAGAGTGATGCCGGAACTCGCTGGACTTTTTGATGGTTTAGCTTATCGAGTGCCGGTGGCTTGTGGGTCGCTTTCCGATTTTGTTTTTTTGGTGACCAAAAGAACAACCGTTGAGGAAATAAATAATGTTTTTAAGAAAGCGGCTAAGGGGAGATATAAAGGCATTGTGGAAGTGACTGAGGAGTCGCTGGTTTCCACCGATATTTTAGGCACTACCGCTTCTGCCATTGTTGATCTTAATCTTACGAGAGTCGTGGACCATGATTTGGTTAAAGTAGTTGCTTGGTATGACAATGAATGGGGTTATTGTTGCCGCTTGATTGAAGAAGTGATTTTGGTGGGCGGAGGGAAAAGATGAAGAAAAAGGAGTTGGCAAAATATCTGGATTTAGCTAATCATCATCCGGACGCGACCGCTGAAGATATCAAAGCGCTTTGCCAAAAAGTAAAAAAATATCAACTCCACTCTGCTTTTGTTAATCAATGTTATGTGCCTTTGGCTAGAGAATTAATAACGGGCGGAATTATAGGCACGGTGATTAGTTTTCCTTTAGGTCAGGATAGTCAAAATATTAAGGTTTTGGCGGCCATTGATGCGGCCAAAAAAGGCGCCGACGAGATGGATGTTTCCATGAATATTGGTTTATTTAAAAGTGGCCAAGAAAACCAAGTTTTAGCGGAAATGGAAGCAATTATTACTGCTGCCAAAAATATTAGAAGTAACGTTTTGGTGAAGTTTATTATTGAAACGAGCTTATTAACTGATGAAGAGATTAAAAAAGCAAGTCAGCTAGTTTTTCAATCAGGCGCTGATTTTGTTAAAACCAATTCTGGTTGGGGATTAAGAGGGGCGAGTTTAAAAGACGTGGAGTTAATCAGGGAAGCGGTGGAAGATAAAATAAAAGTAAAAGTGGCGGGGGGCATTCGTACTTATCAGCAGGCCGTGGCTTTTATTGAAAAAGGTGCGGACAGGATTGGGACTTCAAGAGCCGTGGAGATTATTAAAGGAGCGAAAAAATGATTGCCCAAGAAATTTTAAATAAAGCTAAGAGTGAAGGTTATGCCCTTGGGGCTTTTAACGCCGGCAATCTGGAATTGGTTAAAGCGGTGGTTGAAGCGGCCAAAACTCAACAATCGCCAGTGATTATTGAAACCTCGGCTGGTGAAATCCAACATTTTGGGATGAAAAATTTTTTAGATGTGGTTGAGAATTTTCGTCAGGAGACGGGTTTAACAATTCTGACTAATCTTGACCATGGTCCTGGTTTGGAAGAATGCCAACAAGCGATTGAGGCTGGTTTCAGCCTGGTTCATTTTGATGGTTCAAAATTGCCTTATGAAGAGAATGTCAAAATCACTAAGGCGGTAGTTGAACAGGCTCACCAAAAAGGAGTTTTGGTTGAAGGAGAAATTGATAAAATTTTAGGTAACTCTACCCCTCATCAGGAAGAGGCTGAATCAGTCCAAGCCAGCGGTAATTATACTGACCCGGAAAAGGCGGCTGATTTTGTTAAACAAACAGGCGTGGATATTTTAGCGGCTTTTGTGGGCAATCTTCACGGCACTTATCCTCAACCTCCCAGGCTTGATTTGGAGCGCTTAAAAATTATCGCCGAAAAGTTACCTTGCTTTCTTTCCCTTCATGGCGGCTCGGGTTTAGTTGAAGAAGATATTAAAAAAGCGGTTACTATTGGCAGGGTGGTCAAAGTTAATGTTAATACCGAACTTCGAATTGCTTATAAGGAGACTTTAGAAAATGTTCTTAAGGGTTCTGAAGAAGTGGCTATTTACAAAATCATGCCGCCGGTGATGGCTGCCGTTCAGAAGGTGGTCGAGGAAAAAATTCAGCTTTTTGGAAGCACCAACAAAGCTAACTTCATGGTCTAAAGATGGTTAGGTGAGTTCGATCCGGCGAAAGATAATTTTTAAAAAAGCTTTGAAATGATTGAAATGTTAGAGCAGCTGTCTTTTGATAAGTTTCCATTAGAAGAGGGATTTTTTCTTCAACGGGGATAGAATCTAATCCGTACATAAGAGTAGCATTGTAGCTGGCGTCAATGGCAAGTAGAGATTTGAGAATCATTTGTTGATAGGTTTTAAACAGTCGAGTATCACTGGCTACTTCTTTTACAACTTGCCAAAATATTTTTTCTGTTTCTTTTTCGTGACCTGGAGAGATAAGAGTGGTAATCCACCCACCGCCCAAATCTTTCAAACGTCTCCAGTTATATTTAATTTCATAGGTCCAATCTCTTTTCTCCCGCAGTTCAGCGGTCAGCTTTCTTTTTAATGACCAAAGGGCAATATCGCAGAGCTTAAAAAATTCACTACTGGAGAAAGAGAAAGACCATTCTAATTCAGTTTGTGTTTCTCCTTTAATTCCCAGCGCCTTTTTAGAATACTCTGAGCGAAGCTCACTAGGCGAAGGAAGAAAAATTGACCGGAGAGCTATTAATCGACCTCTTTTTGGAGGAAAAGTTTCTGTTAAAAGATTTTTTATCTCATTTAGTTGGCAATCACCGATGAGAATAAAGGCGGCATTTTGGGGATTGAGATATTGTTTTTCGAATTTTTGAATGTCTTTAAGATGAAGAGAAGCGATTGTTTCCTCCTCGCCAAGGTTATCAATTCGAGATAAAGGAGAGTTCCCAAATGTTTTTATCCCTACTTCATTCCAAACTTTTCGTATTTGCGGGAGCATTTTTCTCCGGAGTTCTTGAATGACCACTTTTTTCTCGTGGACTAGATCCTTTGGACCGTATCGAGAAAAGGAGATTATTTGAGAAAGAAGATGGAGAAGATGGGGAAAATCTTCTTTAAGAGAAAAGCCAAATAATCTAAAAGAGTCAAGAGAAATTTCTCCATAATTAGCTCTTACACCGTGTTTTTCTTCGTATTCTCTTATGGCTAGAAAAGAAGGAAATTTTTCTGTTTTACTAGGAAGCAAGTGATCTAGCATGTGGATGAGCCCCTCTTTTCCAGGAGGATCTTGGCGAGAGCCAAACTTAAAAAGGATTCCTAACTGAATAAAGGGAATTTTTGCTTGTTGAAAATAAAGTTCTCCGCCGTTTGGCAAACTTGTCTGCTCAAAACGATATGGTTCTCTTGCTTTAATAATTTCTAAGTTGGTGATTTCTTTTAAAGAGTTGGGGGACATTTTTTTCCTTTACTGCTTTACTTTAGAGCGATACCTGTGCTAATTTTGTTATAATTCTATCTACGTCGTGGAAATTATACGTTCTACTGTTTTGTTAATCAAGTAATCATGAAATTTGATACCATTTCTTTTGGCTCCGCCGTTCTTGACGCCTTTGTGACTTCGCCAGATATTAAGGTGATTAAATCTGACCAGTTTTTTACCGGCAAAGCGATTGCCGTTCCCTATGGAGCTAAATCAGAGGTTGAACGATTAATTTTTTGTTCTGGCGGGGGAGGGACGAATACTGCCGTGGGTTTTTCGCGTTTGGGTTTAAAGGCGGCAGTAGTGGCTCGCTGTGGTTGGGATTTTGCCGGTAAAATCATTCGTCAAGAGATTAAAAAAGAAAGGGTTGATGATCACTTTCTGGTTCAAGTTGAAGGCGAAGAGACAGATTATTCGACTGTTCTCGTTGCCCCTGACGGCGGCCGGACAATTTTAGTTTATCGGGGCGGCACTCGCTTGGAAAAACCAGTCATTGATTTTGAAAATCTTAACGCCTTCTGGTTCTATCTTTCTTCTTTAGAGGGTAACTTAGATTTAGTCAAAGAATTAACTGTTTATGCCAAGAAAAATCATATCAAAATTGTTGTTAATCCGGGTCAAAAAGAATTAAAACAGGAAAAAAAGCTTTTAGAAATTGCCCAAAATTTTGATGTTTTGATTGTTAATCGGGAGGAAGCGTCTCAACTCCTTGGTTTGACTATGGTGGACGAGAAAGTCTTTGACAAAATGGGTCTGGCTTTACCGAAAACAATGGCGGTGGTTACCGAAGGAATTAACGGGGCTCAGGTCTGCGTTCCCGGAAAAGGAAAATTAATCATTGATGGTTCAAAAGTTAAAGTAATTGAAGCCACCGGAGCGGGTGATGGTTTTGGGGTGGGACTGATTGCCGGTTTAGTCAAGGGCTGGCCATTAGAAAAAGCTTTGAAATTAGGAGTTTTCAACGGCGCTTCGGCGGTGACCCAATTTGGGGCTAAAGCCGGTTTAATTAAAGAAAAAGAGATTGATTTTTGGCTTAGTAAAAAACTGAACTATCACTGGGAAAAAAAGTAATTTCGGATACTTCTTTTACTCGATAATTTTATCATTTATTTGTTTTTAGCTAGTTAAAAATGATATAAAGAGCTCAGAATAAAATGGTTTTTAAAGCAGAACAACAACATTTTCCCGGTGTCAAACCAATTAAAAAAAGGGAGAAAAAAGAAAAACGCAGTGATGGTCGGAAAGCCATCGTTGTTCTGTTTATTATCACCATTTTAGCCAGTTTCCTTTTTTATCTTCAAGCCGAAGCACCGAAGATTTGGGAAAGAATCACCGCCCCAAGAATCATTTCTCATTTACCCAATAAATACTTTGACCCCAGTTCGGTTTTAAATCAGATTAAAGAGTTGACTCAAGATTTGTCAGGCACTTATGGAGTTTATGTTTATCGGTTTAAAGACGGGAAAGACTATGGTTTTAATGAAAAAAATACTTTTCCGGCGGCCTCTTTAAATAAATTGCCGGTGATGATAGCTGTTTATCAACAAGCTGAGGAGGGGAAAATAGATTTGGAAACCGAATATCTCCTTCAAAAGAAAGATAAAGTTGAAGGAGCCGGTGTTCTTCAATCAAAACCAGCCGGTACTGAATATACTTATCGTCAGTTAGTTGAATATATGGCTCAATTTTCAGACAACACTGCTTTTAAAGTGATGCGCCAGGTAACAGGGGAAACATTAATTGAACAGACAACTCCTGAGAAAATTGGTCTTTTGTTTAAAAAACTTTACCAGGATAAAGTGATTACTGATGAGCATCGGGATGAGTTGCTTGAGTTTTTAACCAAGACAGATTTTGAAGACCGAATAACCAAGGGTGTACCTGAAGATATAAGAGTGGCTCACAAAATCGGCACCTTAACTGGGGTTTATTCTGATGCTGGGGTTGTTTTTACTAAAGAGCCTTTTATCTTGGTGATTATGACCAATGATGCCCGCGAGAAAGAAGCCTTAGAAGTTCTCCCCCAAATCACTCAGGCTGTTTGGGATTTTGAGACTGTTTCTCCTTGATTTCTTTTATCTTTTCCGGGTCACAATGGCTCTTAGGCTCAGTGCCGGGCAGAAATAATTCCCATTTACCCCCACAACCCTCACAAGGCAAAGCGCCGGTCAAAGGACAGATTTCTATTTCTTTCAAATCATCAGGCTTAGGGAATTCTTTATCAGGCATACCAGTTAATAAATAGGTCATAATCTCATTCCAAATGGGCGAAGCGCCGGTAATCCCCGAAGCGACGTAACTCATTGGGGTGTTGTCATTATTACCCACCCAAACCACAGCCAAATAATTAGAGGTATAGCCAATCGTCCAGTTATCTCTCATATTTTGGGTAGTACCGGTTTTAACAGCCACATGCGGGTGGTCGGGAAGATTAAGAACCGAATTGACCCCAAAAGCAGGCGTTCGGGCATTGTTATCAGACAAAATATTAGTTAAAAGATAGGCAATGGTTGGTGAAAGGACTCGTTCAGCTTTAATGGTTTGATGGTTAATATCGGTTTGGAGAATTTCTCCCTTGTAATTTTTGACTTCAAGAATAGGCTGAAGGTCAACTCTCATGCCCATATTGGCCAAAGTGCCAAAGACAGTGGCCAGGTCAATCATTTTGACCTCGCCGCCGCCCAGAGTTAAAGAAAGACCAAATCTTGAAGGGTCATCCCAGGTAGTAATTCCCATTGCTTTTCCTCGTTCAATCATTCTGTCAACACCAAAAGCCGAGAGAACTTTAACGGCCGGGACATTATAAGAAGAAGCCAGGGCAACCCGGAGAGGAATGTTGCCATGAAAACGATTGTCGTAATTTTTGGGTGAATAAGGCGGTTGTCCCGGTATTTGGTAGGTAATGGGAGTGTCAGGGATAATTGTTGCCGGTGTAAAACCATTCTCTAAGGCAATTGAATAGTTAACCGGTTTAATGGCTGAGCCTGGCTGACGGGGGCGAAGGGTGACATTAACATTGCCATCATTTTCCAGGTCGAAGTAATTTTGGGAGCCAACCATCGCCAGGATTTCCCCGGTTTGAGGGTTGGTGACCAAAGCCGCCCCGTTAGTGATCTGGAGTTGCCGCAGTTTATCCACTTCATTTTTAACCAGCTCTTGGACTTCATTTTGAGTTTCTAAATCAAGCGAGGTGGTCACCTCCAAACCTCCTTCTTCAACCTGCCTAAGGCCATATTGATTGACTAATAATTCTTTGACATACATCACAAAATGGGGCGCTTTAATATCAGTTCTCTGGGGAGCAAAATAAAGCTCTTGTTGACTGGCTTTTTCTTCCTCTTTTTCGGTGATAAAACCCTCTTGTTTCATTCTTTTAAGAACGGTGAGCTGACGAGTTTTGGCTAATTCGGGATGAGCACCAAAAGGGGAAAAAGTGGTGGGTGAGGCAGGCAGGCCCGCCAATAAGGCGGCTTCAGCTAAATTAATCTCTTTAGTTGATTTACCGAAGTACATTTGCGCCGCTTCTTCGGCACCATAAGCGGCTCCTCCATAGCCGACTTGATTAAAGTACATTTGTAAAATTTCATCTTTGGAGAATTTGGCTTCTACCCAAAGAGCGAGAATGACTTCTTTAATTTTTCTTCGGAGGGTTCGCTCCGGAGTCAAAAGAGTATTTTTGACTAATTGCTGGGTGATGGTTGAACCACCATAAAGTTTTCCTGAATGAAGATTGGTAAAGAAGGCGCGAATGATGCCCTTAGGAGAGAGGCCATAGTGGTGATAGAATTCAGCGTCTTCAGTGGCAATCGTCGCTTGGATTAAAGCAAGGGGCAGGTCGTTTAAAGGAACTAAGGTGCGGTTTTGGTTGTGATAGATTTTGTAAAGAAGTTCACCGTGGCGGTCGTAAATCTTGGTGGAAACAATCCTGTCGCGGGTAATCAGTCGGTCAGGATGGGGCAGGTCTTTGAAAATAAACCAATAAACCGATAGACCAGTCAAGACAATTAAGCTAATGATCCCAATAAACAGGAGTAATTTTTTTGAAAGCCTAGGAAGATATAGGCGAGGAAGTTTGAATTTCGGCCAACGGATTTTTGGGGGTTTAATTTTAATTTGGTAGCGAAGGAGGGAAGAAAGTGGGCGAATCAGCTTTTTAATAAGTGAGAAAAGATAAGTAACGCCCAAAATACTTGCTAGTAAAAGCCAATACAGAGGTTTGCCGATTAGACTAAGAACAAGCCCTATCCAATCAACTGGGCTTCTTTTTTTAAATTTGCCAAAAAAACCCGGGGCAGTGGTCTGCTTGGATCGAAGTTTCTTGGCGGTAAAAATCGTGCCTGTCCTCGCGACCGCCATTGGTGATAATATTTTACTCTGTTTTTCACTCTTTTTCTAGAGTGAAAAAGAAAACGACGAGCCTGTAGGACGAGAAGGATTCCTTTTAAGGCTAAGATGAAGGGGAAGTTTGGATGGCTGAGGAGGGAGAATAGGGACTAATAATCACCCTTTCCGTAGGAAAAGGACAATCAAGGCAGTAAGGAACGCCGAGAGGGTCAAAAATAACTTGGTGTTCTTGAATCTCTTTGTTTTCCGGTGGTGTTTTGTCGGTGGCGATCATTCCGGTGGTGTTATCTATTTCGATAAAAGCTTTCAGGTTTTCAGTTTCAGAGGGCACTGTGCCTTTAATAAAATATTCAAATCTGGTTTCGCAAGGTGATTCAGGATTAGGCATCTTGCCGGATAAAGCACAAATCTGGGCGCCGACCACTTCTTCCGGTCTCATCGGCCATTCTTCTTCCATATCTTTTAGAGCATAACCCATAATTTCATTCCAAATGGGCGAAGCGCCGGTAATACCTGAAGCAACGTAGCTCATCGGCGTATTATCATTATTTCCCACCCAGACCGCCACCAATCTTGAGGGAGTGAAACCGATCGTCCAATTGTCCCGCTTGTCGTTGGTGGTGCCGGTTTTAACGGAAACTTCGGGATGATTTTTTACCACTAAATAAGAACCAGCTCCAAATGCCGCCGAACGGGCATTGTTATCTAATAGTATATGAGAAATGAGATAAGCCACTTCCATAGGTAGAACCCGTGGTCCTTCAACTTCTTGATGTTGGTAGAGAACTTTGTTGTGGCGGTCTTCGACTTTTTCAATTGCATAAATATCCTGGCGAATACCGAGATTGGCAAAAGCAGAAAAAGCGGTGGCCATGTCGACCATTTTGACTTCACCCCCACCCAAAGTAAGGGAGAGACCGTAATCGGCGGGGTCTTTAAAAGTAGAAATCCCCATTGCCGAAGCAGTAGCGACAAAGTCTTCCAAGCCATTTAAGGCTAAAACTTTGACGGCCGGGAGATTATAAGAGTTGCCTAAAGCAAACCGAACTTGAGCCGGGCCATGAAATTGGTAATCATAGTTAATCGGACAATAGAGTTTTTGTCCGGGAACAGCAAAACAAGTGGGGACATCATTGATGACCGTTGCCAGGGTAATCGTTCGCTTCATTAAACCAAGGGCGTAGTTAATCGGTTTAATGGAAGAACCCGGTTGGCGATGGCTAAGGGTGACGTTAACCTTGCCGTCATGTTCATCATCAAAATAATCATGAGAACCTACCATGGCTAATATCTCTCCTGTTTCAGGGTTAGTAACCAAAGCGGCACCGTTATGAATATTAAGCTTTCTTTTTTCTAAGCTGGCGACTTCAGTAGCGACCACTTCTTGGGCAAAATCTTGAATCTCCAAATCAAGAGTGGTGGAAACTTTCAAGCCTCCTCGTTCAACTAGAGGCTCACCATATTTTTCAACCAACAATTCTTTAACATAAAGAACAAAATGAGGGGCTTTGATGCCAACCGTGGATGGAGCATATTCTAACTCTTCTTCTTCGGCGGCTTTACTTTCTTCTTCGGTGATGTAACCATCTTCAACCATTCTTTTAAGGACTAGTTGCTGTCTGTTTTTGGCGGCTTCTGGATGGGCACCGAAAGGAGAGTAGCGGGTGGGGGCCGCCGGTAAACCAGCCAAAAGAGCAGCTTCGGCAAGATTAAGGTCTTTGGCATGTTTATTAAAGTAAGTTTGGGCGGCTACTTCGATACCATAGGCTGTACCTCCATAGGGAACTTGGTTAAGATACATTTCTAAAATTTGGCTTTTAGAGTAGATAATTTCTGTGGTTATGGCTAATAATGCCTCTCTAATTTTTCTCCGGATGGTTCGTTCCGGAGTGAGAAGAACGGTTTTGACTAATTGTTGGGTGATGGTTGAGCCACCCTGAAGTTTTTTCTTAAAAACAATTTTTGAAGCCGCTCGGATAATACCTTCAAGAGCGAAACCACGATGTTGGTAGAAGTTTTTGTCTTCAATGGCAACCGTGGCTTGTTTTAAGTGCTCAGGTAGTTCTTCCAGTTTAACGGGCACTCGATTTTTCTCAGTATAAATTTCATACAGAAGGTTGCCCTGGCGATCAAGAATAAGAGTTGAAGCCGGAAAAATCTCTGAGCCTAACTTAGTTGGCAGGGGAAGGTCCTTGAAAATAAAAAAATAGAGGAATAAGCCAATAAAAAAAATAATTAGCAGTAAAGTCCAATTAGCCAAAAGGAATTGTTGAAAACGTTTTTTAATCGGTAGTCTTTTGATGCCGTTTTCAATTTTTTTCTTGATAGAAAGCCACCCTGATTTGAGTTGTTTCATGATTTGATATTATGATATTATATCATCAAGTGAACTGTTGTTAGAACAATGATATTTCAAAGAATTTTTAACAAACTTTTTCATCAAGAACAACTTTCAATTAAACATGTCTTTTCTTTGTTTTGTTTCATCTTTGCTTTCTGGTCGCTTTACCGCTATTTTCCGGAAGTTCTGCCTCAATGGGTAGAAGAATTGATTCTTAAGCCAGCTATTTGGTTATTGCCCACTTTTTGGTTAGTCCGCCAGATTGAAAAAGAGAGTTTTGCTTCTTTAGGTTTAACCAGGAAAAATCTTTTTCCGGCGCTTTATTGGGGGATTGGTTTGGGCATTGTTTTTGCGGCTGAGGGACTTTTAACCAATATTATCAAATATCAAGGTCTCCATTTGCCGGAAGTTGGTTATTCTCCTTTAGTTTTGATTGGTTTTATTCTTCTTTCTTTTGTAACCGCTTTTTCTGAGGAAACGGTTTTTCGAGGTTACATTTTTACCCGTTTGTGGCGGATTTGGAAAAATGAGTGGTTAGCTAATTTAATCTCAGCTTTCCTTTTTGCCTTGATTCATTTGCCGATTGGTATTTTTATTCTGGGCTATGAGCCACTAGTAATGCTTGCCTACCTTTTCTTCGTTTTTGTTTATGGTTTTGGAGCGGCTTTTGTTTTTGCCAGAAGCGAAAATCTTGTTTCCTCAATTTTAATGCATGTCTTCTGGTCATGGCCAATTATTTTGTTTAGATGATAGAAAATAAAAATGGAGTGCAAGATTGAGGAAAATTTAAAGAACTGTCCTTGTACTTACCCGTGTGATAAAAAAGGGAAGTGCTGTGATTGTTTGCAGTATCATTTAACCAGGAATGAACTGCCGGCTTGTTGTTTTCCGCCTGAAGTGGAAAAAACTTTTGACCGGAGTTTTAAAAAGTTTATTGAAATTAATAGTTAGAGAAAGGAGGTGAAAGATGAAAATATTTAGAAACGTTGTTTTAGTGATGGCTTTATTGGTTTTTGCGATGGGTATTTTGGGAGCGTCAATTTGGCGAACTTCAGCCCAGTCGGTTAGCGAGAGCTATAAATTGACAACGGCGGAGAGTGGAGAAGCCACTGAGTCAGTTCCAGGGCAGACAACTGAAACAGTTGAAGAAGTTGATTATTTTTTGGCTTATCCGGGAATTCTTCCCGATCATCTTCTTTACTCATTAAAAATGATTCGGGATAAAATTTGGTTGTTTTTGACCACTGACGCTTTGAAGAAAGCGGAACTTTATCTTTTACTTGCCGATAAGCGCTTAGGGGCGGCTAAGGCTTTAGTTGAAGGTGATAAACTTAATGTGGGGGTGACAACCTTAACTAAAGCGGAGAAGTATTTAGAACAGGCTGTTAATCAAGAAAAAATAGCCCATGAGTCGGGTAAGGATACGGCTGCCTTTTTAGAGAGATTATCCCGGGCGACGCTTAAACACGAAGAAGTCATGCTCGGATTTAAAGGAAGTATTCCTGATATGGCTAGGCCGCCTTATGAGAGCGCTCTTCAAAATGCACAGCAAGGATATCAGAGAGTGATGGAGAGATTGGGAGAATAAGATCTACCCCGTCTTCTCGGAAAACAGCAGTGATATGCTTTGATATGGTAGTTGGTTGTTGACAGCTTTTAAGGATTTGGTGTTATAGTAAATTACTTCTTTACTAAGGAGTTTCTGCTCGGGCAGGATTTTTTGTTACTTTTTTCTGTTGTTTTTTTCGTATGGCAAAAAGAAAATTGACAATTAAAAAAATTAAAAAGCGCGATGGGCGAATTTTTCCCTTTAGTCAAAGAAAGATTACCAATGCTATTTGGAAAGCCGCCGAATCTGTGGGCGGTAGAGACAAAGAAAGAGCCCAGTATCTTTCTGATAAAGTGGTTGACATTCTTGAGAAGCGTTTTAATGGCCACGCCATTGCCACGGTTGAACAAATTCAGGATGTTGTTGAAGCGGTTTTAATGCGCCGTGGGCATTATACAACCGCTAAAGCTTATATCCTTTATCGAGACCTCCATAATAAAATTCGCGACGTCAAGTCCTTAATCGATTCTGATGAGTTGATGGGGAATTACATCAATGGATCTGATTGGCGGATTAAAGAAAACAGCAATATGGCCTACTCTCTTCAGGGATTGAATAACCATGTGGCTTCGACCATTTCCAAACATTATTGGCTTAATCAATTCTATCCCAAGGGGGTTCGGGATGCCCATCAAAAAGGAGATCTGCATATTCATGATCTTCAACTCTTAGCTCCTTATTGTGTTGGTTGGGATTTACAAGACCTTTTAATTAGAGGTTTTACTGGCGTGTCAGGTAAAGCCGCTGCCAAACCGGCGAAACACCTGCGGACAGCTTTGGGACAACTGGCTAATTTCTTTTACACTCTTCAGGGTGAGTCAGCCGGAGCCAATGCGGTTTCTAATTTTGATACTTTGTTGGCACCCTTTGTTTGGTCAGACAAACTTTCTTACAAATGGGTGAAACAAGCAATGCAGGAATTTCTTTTTAATATGAATGTCCCCACTCGGGTAGGTTTTCAATGTCTCTCGGAGGACACGGAAATACTAACTGTTGAAGGTTGGAAGAAGTATGATGAGATTAAAAAAGGGATGTTAATAAAGACTTTCAATGTGAAGAAGGGGATGACGGAAATCCAAAAAGTGAAGAGTGTGTTCAAGAGAAAATACAAAGGAGTGATGTACAATTTAAAGAATCGTATTCAAGATCAACTAGTTTCTCCTAAACATAGAATCGTAAGAAAGAAATTTCAAACCGACAAATATATCTTAGAAACAGTTGAGGATGTTTTAAAATTAAAATCGCCTTTTATCATTCCAGTTGCAGGTAAAAATTTTGAAAAAGATATTTCTTTAAGTGACGAGCAAATTAAGCTAATGACTTGGATAATTGGTGAAGGGAGCATTGAGAGGCCAGGCAGACATCGATGTTCTTATCGAGTGAGCATTTATCAATCAGCTATAAAAAATAAGAAGAATTATGAAGAAATCAAAAACTTATTGGAGCATTTTAATCTGAAATACTCTGAATTTACACATCAAAGCTTGGGGAAACCAGTTCAAAGTCTAAGATTAAACGCTGAATCTTCAAGAAGAATTCATCAATGGTTTACTAGAGAAAATGTTAAGTTTATCCCAAAAGTTCTGCTTAACATGAGTCAGCGGCAGTCCAAATTGTTTCTGGATACCTATTTGAAAGCCGAAGGTTTTGAGGGAAGTAAAATTACCTGCTCTGATATTGAAGTTTTAAATGACTTACAGGCGATTGCCTCAAATGCTGGCTATGGTTCCACTGTTTTGGTAAGAGAACCAACAATTGGGACCAAAACGCTGTATGTTTTAAGATTAGTAAAACATGAAGACACCTATATTAATAAAATCAAAAAAGTTAAATATTCAGGAATAATTTGGTGTCCTAACACTCAGAATGAGACGGTGATTGCCAGGAGAAACGGTAAGGTGTTTATCACGGGAAATACTCCTTTTACCAATATTACTTTTGACCTGACGCTTCCGAAGACTTTCGCTAATGAGGCCGCTATTGTCGGCGGCAAGCCGATTAACAAGCAATATAAAGATTTTCAAAAAGAAATGAATATGATTAATCGGGCGTTTGCGGAGTTAATGGCTGAAGGAGACGCTCAGGGCAGAGTCTTTACTTTTCCCATTCCTACTTATAATATCACCCGTGATTTTGATTGGGATAATAAAGATTTAGACCCTGTTTGGGAAATGACGGCCAAGTACGGCATTCCCTATTTTTCCAATTTTATTAATTCAGACATGAAACCGGAAGATGCCAGGTCAATGTGTTGCAGATTGAGGCTCGACAACAGAGAATTGAGAAAAAGGGGCGGTGGTCTTTTTGGCTCTAATCCGCTAACTGGTAGTATCGGAGTAGTAACCCTTAATATGTCAAGAATTGGCTATTTAGCTAAAGACGAAGAAGATTATTTTAAGCGCCTTATCCGCTTAATGGATATTGCTAAGGATAGTCTTCTCACTAAACGTCTGGTTTTAGAAAAATTAACGGAGCGAGGACTTTATCCTTATTCAAAATTCTACCTGAGCAGTGTTAAGAAACGGTTCGGTGGCTATTGGAGAAATCATTTTAATACCATTGGTATTCACGGCATGAACGAGAGCGTTTTTAATTTTATGAGTGAGAATATCGGCTCGCCAAAAGGACGGCGGTTTGCCATTAAAGTTCTTGATTTTATGAGAGGGAGGCTAGCTAATTATCAAAAGGAAACCAATGAACTTTTTAATCTGGAAGCGACACCGGCGGAAGGAACAACTTATCGTTTTGCCACTCTTGATAAAAAACTTTATCCTAAGATCAAAGTGGCCAATGAGAATGATGTTCAGGAAAATGGAGGCGAGCCTTATTACAGCAATTCGAGTCAATTGCCAGTGGGCTATACGGATGATATTTTTGAAGCCTTGGAATTACAAGATGAACTTCAAACCAAATACACCGGCGGAACGGTTCTTCATGGTTTTTTAGGAGAAGCGATTCATGACGGAGAAGCGGCTAAGAGATTGGTTAAGAGAATTGCGGAGAATTATCATTTACCCTACTATACGTTAAGCCCAACTTTTAGTGTTTGTCAGTCGCATGGCTATCTTAAAGGTGAACAGGCAATCTGTCCGGAGTGTGGGAAGACGACGGAAATATTCTCAAGAGTAGTGGGTTATCTTCGCCCGGTCCAACAGTGGAATCCGGGAAAACAAGCTGAATTTTGGGACCGAAAAGGTTTTAAGGTGTAATAGACTCAATGAAAATCGGTGGACTTCAGAAGGTCACATTAATCGACTTTCCTGCCTCAATTGCCGCTATTGTTTTTATTAAAGGCTGCAATTTTGCCTGTCCTTTTTGTTTTAACCGTGATTTGGTTTTGGATAATTTGCCGACCATTTCTCAAAGAACAGTCTTTTCCTTTCTAAAAAAAAGGAAAAAGGTTCTTGATGGAGTGGTGCTTACCGGAGGAGAACCGACTCTCCAGCCAGGCCTCGAGCAATTTATTAAAAAGATTAGAAGTTTGGGTTACAAGGTTAAACTTGATACTAATGGTTCTTTACCTGAAGTGACGCAAAAATTGCTCAAGAAAAACCTTCTGGATTATGCGGCTTTGGATATTAAAGCACCGCTTGGTGGAGAATATGCAAAAGCGATAGGAAAAAAAGAATTTAATCCTGAAGCAATCATTGAGACAATCAAACTTTTGCTTAAATCTAAAATTCCGTTCGAATTTCGGACAACCATTGTTCCTGGGATTCATGATAAAAAAACTTTAATTAAAATGGCCAAACAGCTAAAAAAAGTAGTGGGGAGAAGGAAAATTCCTTGGCTTTGGCAAAACTTCCAGCCCCAAAACTGCCTAGACCCTGAATTTGAAAAGAAAAAGCCTTTTAAAAAAGAGAAGTTAGAAGAGTTTTTGAAAGCAGCCAAAAAACATTATTCTGAGATAGAATTAAGAGCTTCCTAATTGTTCTCCCTTAATCTATGTAATATAATGACTTCAGGATGGCTCTGCCCGAACCACAGACTGCTTCAGGAGAAGAGAAAGAAAGATTAATCTCTGAGCGAGAGAAAATTCCCATTGTTGAGCGGAAGGCGGAGATTAAGCCTGAAGTTAGGGATTATCTTACTAAAGTAGAAACAGCCGCGGAAATAGATTTACCCCAGCCAATCACTGATGACCAAGGTCAAGTGGTGGCTGATGATGTCAGTCCTAGAAAAGTGACGATTGAATTGCCTTTGACTGAGGCGGGTATGGTGAATGGTTTGCATCATAAGATTACCGCCTCTTTTCGCTGGCTGGCTGAGTGGTGTCAGCGATTGGTTAAAATTACTCACGGAAAATTTGTTTATCGAGGGGCGAAAACATGAGCAGTCCTTTGGCTGAATTATTATCACAAGCGAGCTATTTTCTTTTCATTTTAGTGGTTATTGGTATTATTTTCCTTGCCTTCCTTGGCCTTTTTTATGGGGTGGTTCTTTTTCTCCGTCATTCTCGTCGAGAAGAGCAGTCATTGGAATATGTTCTTTTACAAGTAGCCATGCCAGCAGGCAATGAGATTAAAATTGATGCGGCTGAGCAGATGCTTGCTTCTCTTTATTCCATCAAAAAAGGCGGTTGGTTTAAGTTTTTTAAAACCCAACCCCATATCTCTTTTGAGGTTGTTGCTAAACATGAAGATATTCGTTTTTATGTTTCTGTGCCTGAGAAAATGCAGGATATGGTGGAGAAGCAAATTAACGGGGCTTATCCGGACGCGGAAATTACCCAAGTTCAGGAATATAATATCTTTTCTGAAAAAGGAAAAGTTGCTTTTGCCGAATTAACCATGAGAAGCTCAGCCTATTTTCCCATTAAAGTCTATAAGGATTTACCCACTGACCCCTTATCGGCGATTACCGCCGCTTTAGCTAAGATGAGTAAAGACGAAGGAGCCGCTATTCAAATTTTAATTTCTCCAGCCGAAAACAAATGGCGCGGTCAAGGCAGGGGTTATATTAGTGCTACTAAAAAAGCCGAAGCTGACCCCGAGAAAGCTAAGTTTAAAGTTGACCAAAAGACTCTGGAGGCAGTCGAGAATAAGTGTTCTAAACCGGGGTTTAATACCGTTATCCGGATGGTTGTTTCCGCCCCGACCCAAGAAGAAGCTAAGTCCCATTTAAGCAACATCAAGTCCGCTTTTTCTCAATTCAACTCCGACCTTAATGGTCTAAAAACCAAGAAAATTTGGTTTAAGAAAGGTTTTATGATTGATTTTATTTATCGCTACCAGCCAATTTTTCGCTTGTTTGGTAAAAAAAGTGTTCTTAATTCCGAAGAAATAGCGACTATTTTCCATTTTCCCAACAAACAGGTAGAAACACCTCATATCTATTGGCTTTATGCTAAAAGAGCGCCGGCACCAGCCAAGATAGCCGAAAAAGGACTTTATTTAGGCAAGAGCGTTTATCGAGGGGTAACTCGCCCTGTTCATATTAGTGATGACGACCGTCGTCGCCACGCTTACATTATTGGTAAAACCGGGACCGGTAAAAGTGAGCTTTTACGAGACATGGTTCTCCAGGATATCCGAGCCGGCAAAGGGGTCTGTTTAATTGATCCCCATGATTTAGCTGAAGATTTGCTCGCTTATATTCCCCCGGAACGAGCTGAAGACGTTATTTATTTTGACCCCTCGGATTCTGAACGACCAATGGGCTTGAACTTGCTTGAAGCTGAAACTGAAGAAGAGCAGCATTTTATCACCTCAGCGATTATTAACTTAATGTACAAACTTTATGACCCTTACAAAACCGGGATTATTGGTCCGAGGTTTGAACACGGGATTAGGAATGCAATGTTAACCGTGATGGCTGAGCCGGGCAACACTTTTGTGGAAGTGGTTAGAGCAATGACTGATTCTAAGTTTGTTCAGGAGTTATTGCCTAAAGTCAAAGACCCGATTGTCCGCCGTTATTGGACTGACCAAATTGCCAAGACGGCTGATTTCCATAAGTCTGAAGTTTTGGATTACACTGTTTCCAAATTTGGTAGATTTGTCACCAACAAAATGATGCGCAATATTATTGGTCAGTCAAAATCTTCTTTTGATTTCAGAAAAGTGATGGATGAGGGCAAGATTTTAATTATTAATTTAGCCAAAGGCAAGATAGGGGAGGAGAACTCGAACTTCTTGGGTTTGGTTTTAATTCCCCGGATTTTGATTGCCGCCATGTCTCGCCAAGATATTCCCGCGGAAAAAAGACGTGATTTTTATCTTTATGTTGATGAGTTTCAAAATTTTGCCACTCCGGACTTTGCCCAGATTCTTTCTGAGGCGAGGAAGTTCAAACTTAATCTAACCGTGGCCAACCAGTTTATTGGTCAAATGGAAGATGAGGTGAAAAATGCTATCTTTGGTAACGTCGGCACGATTATTGCTTTTCGGGTAGGAGTAACGGATGCTAACTATTTACAACGTGAATTCCAGCCCACTTTTGCTGAAGATGATTTGTTAAACATTGACCGCTTCCACGTTTACATTAAGACGATTGTCGATAATGAGCCGGTACCGGCATTTTCCATGGATGTGACTAAAAATATGGAGGCCCAGTTAAAGCAAGCTAATCCAAAAGTAGCCAAAATGATTAAGCAACTTTCACGACTGAAATACGGGAGAGATAGAGAGATTGTGGAATCAGACGTTGCTCAACGAGCTCGACTTTAGCTTCAAAATTTGATTTTCTTTCTATAAATTAGTACCATTGAATTGTTATTACTGGATTAGTCTTCAATGGTTCTATTATGGCGAAAGTAAAGGAAAGACAAAAAGCCTTAGAGCTCAGGCTAAAGAAGAAAATGAGCTATAGTCAAATAAAGAAAACGCTTGGCGTAAGCAAAAGCACTTTAAGTTATTGGCTGAGGGATTATCCATTAAGCAAGGAAAGGATTAATGAGCTTCGGGGTCGGAGCGAAACGAGAATAGAAAAATTTAGAGAGACGATGAGGAGAAAGAGAGAAAAAAGATTGATGGGGTTTTATAGCGAGGAAAAAAGAAAGTGGTTGCCGCTTTCTGAGAAAGAATTTTTTATTGCGGGACTTTTCCTCTATTGGGGAGAAGGTGCCAAAGCTACTTATCATAAAGTGGGTCTCAATAACAGTGATCCTCAAGTGATTAAATTCACGCTATATTGGATGACTCGTTCACTTAAAATTCCTAAGAAAAAAATTAAAGTAGACCTGCATTTATATGAGGATATGGACATAGATATTGAGAAGTATTTTTGGAGCAAGCAATTAAATATTCCTCTTTCTCAATTCATTAAGCCTTATGTTAAAAAAAGTAAAAAGGCAGACATTGATCATAAAGGGTTTGGTCACGGAACTTGTGGGCTGTATGTTTACGAGACACCATTAAAGGAAAGAATTTTAATGGCGATAGAAGCGATTGCTGATTACTATGGGGAAATGATATAATTAAAGGGTTGAATCAGGGCCCGTAGTTCAACGGTGAGAATGGGATTCTTCAATCAAAAATGCGCCCGTAGCTCATTGGTAGAGCGGTTGTCTTATAAACAACAGGTACTTGGTTCAATTCCAAGCGGGCGCACTGAAAAACCGCTCTAAGCGGATTTATTATTAACAAAATTCTCTAATTTTAAATTTAATCTAAGCGGGCGCCTGCTTTTAGAAAATCAAAATGTCCTCGGAATCTTCTTGCTAAGATTTCAGAAGGTCGAGTGTAAAGAACGAAATTCCTGCCTTGGAAAAGAGGTTCTTCGAACATAACTTTGTTTTGGTCGACTATCCAAAAATCATATTCTATCTCCTCGGATGAGGAATACATTTTTAAAACTCCTTTTTTAGCCAGAGCGGCAATTTCCGTGGTTTTTGGATCACCTATGCCTGAAGGAAGAGCTTCAGAGTGAATAATTTCAACTTTCTGACCAAGTTGGGTTAAGGCGTCAATAATTTGAGGGTGATTATAGAGTTTGCTGGCAACCCTTCTGGTTACAATTTTAGCTTCTTCTTCAGCATTTATTAATAATTCTTGGAGTAAAAGTACAAAAGATTCTAATTCTGCATCGGTAGAAAGTTGGTGTGTTTCGTAACCACCCATCTTTTTTATTACCGATCTGCGAAGCCCATCAAGTGTTTTTTCGACGGTCATAATTCTTTCCTACAGTTCTTCCAACTTCATTTTCTCTTCCGCTTTGCCTTCAACCAATTCTAAATATTTTTCCGTAGTGGAAAGGCGCTTGTGACCAACCAAGCGCTGAACGGTGGTCACTGAAGTGCCGGAAGAGATTTGGTGGACAATAAAAGTATGCCTTAAATCATTAACGGTTGCCTTTTTAATCCCCGCAATCCGGAAAAAACGGCTGATTGAAGCGCGAATGTTTCTAACCAAGACCGGGCGACCAGTTTTAGTGATAAAAACGGCTCGGCTTTTAGTCTTTGGTCTGACTTCAAAATAGCGGTTAAGGGCTTTTTTGGCTGGTTGGTTAATGGGGACAATTCTGGCGGGATGAGATTCGTAGGCCCGGATTCGAATTTCTTTTTCACTAATGTCATCAAGTTCTAATCTGGCGAGTTCGCCAATCCGCAGTCCGGTCTGAAGAAAGATTTCAATAATCGCCGCCATTCTCAGGTCATCCCGGCAAGCATCCCGTAAGGCTCGGTATTCCATTTTAGATAGAACTCGAGGCGGTTTAATTTCATACTTAGGATGCTCAACCGAAGCGGCTGGATCCTGGTCAATAAAACCCTTTTCTTTAAAGTGATGGAAAAAGGTTTTTAGGGAGTTGAGCTTGCGGGAAATCGATTTTTTCGTATATTTTTGCTTATCAAGAGATTCTTTAAACTCTTCAACTTGTTCCTGAGAAACAGAAGTAATTTGGGTGATTTGTTTTTTATTAAGAAACTCAATAAACTGCTCAATATCGGCTCCATATGCTAAAATAGTGGAAGTTGCTTTGCCACTTTTTTTGAGGTACTCTATAAAATTTTTATGGGTAGCGGTAAGTGATTTATCGTCAGTCATGATTAAGAGCAGCAAGCCCATAATAACACCTATAGGAGAGGCTGTCAACAGGGAAAATGAAGGGAAATCGCCTAATTAAGATTGCAATAATTATCATTGGTACTGGGCTTATAATCAGCCTCTCTAGGAATATTTACTGCTTACTCAAGGCTGGAGACCAGGTAGAACTAGCCCAACAACGTCTAGAAGAGCTGGAGAAAGAGCATCAGGAATTATTAAAGAAGGAAGATTATTATCAATCTGAGGAATTTGTTGAGCAAGAGGCAAGAAACAGGTTGAATATGGGTAAACCAGGCGAAACTGTGGTTATTTTGCCCCCCAATGTTGGTGGGACTGGAGAAATTACTTCTACTCCTGCCCCGGAATTGCCTAATTGGCAGAGGTGGCTGAGACTGTTTCTTTAAGAGTAAAGAATTAGTAGCAGGGGTGGGATTCGAACCCACTAAAAGACGCTTATGAAACGTCCCAAGGCACCAGCCTACTCCCTGCCTGGTTGCCTTTCGACAAACCCTTCGGCCACGAGTCCTTCGACGGTGAGCTCAGGACTGTCGAACCGCTCAGGACCGAGTGGCTCAGGACAACACTGAGCGAGCCCGAAAGGGCGAGTCGAATGTGTTGCGGGGTCAGGGGTTGAACCTGATCTGTGAGATTATGAGCCTCACGTGCCACCGTACACTACCCCGCACGTTGCCTGCAATTTTATCATACTTGACACCAATTCTCAACTGAGTTAAAATATCCCCAATGCTAGAAAAAATCAAGGAAACAATTCTTTCTTGGTGGGGTAAACTAACCGGTAAATAACCGCCGGAGAGTTTGCGTGGATTAAAAGTTAACTCGCCGAGCGGCGGCGAGTTTTTTAGTGGAAATAGGCCCGTGGTGAAATTGGAATCACGAGGGTCTCCAAAACCCTTATTCCAGGTTCGAGCCCTGGCGGGCCTGCCAGATGAAAAAACGAGTTTATTCAGGTTCCAGACCGACCGGGAGATTGCATTTAGGCAATTATCTCGGCGGGATTAAAGGCTACATTGCCCTTCAAGAGAAGGGAGATTTAGACTGCATTTATGGTGTGGTTGATTTACATGGCATCACCACTCCCTATGACCCTAAAACCCTTCAGCAGGATGTTCATGAAGTGGTTTTAGATTATCTTGGTGCCGGTTTAGACCCTAAGAAATGTCATTTAATGATTCAATCTCAAGTACCGGAGCATGTTGAGCTGGCTTATCTTTTTGGGACAATTTACCCGGTTTCCCGACTAGAACAACTGCCTACTTATAAGGATAAAAAACTCCAATTTCCCAAGTATGTTAATTTTGGACTTTTATATTATCCGGTCTTGATGGCGGCAGACATCCTTATTTATAAAGCAGGGTTAGTGCCTGTAGGGGTTGACCAGGAGCCCCATTTGGAATTGACGAGGGAAATTGCCCGGAAGTTTAACCGGATGTTTAAACCTATTTTTCCTGAACCGCAGAGATTTGCCACTAAAGGTGAATATATTCCTTCTTTAACTGGAGAAGGAAAGATGAGTAAAACAATTGAAGGTAGCCATATTCTTTTGACTGATGATTTAAAAACGATTAAAGCAAGGTTAACCAAAGCCCGAACTGATACTGGTAAAGGGGGAGAAGTTCCTAAAGAAGGCGGAGCGGCTAATTTACTAAAGCTAGTGGAATTATTTATGGGTAGGAAAGCTCGTCAGTCATATGAGAGACAATATTTGGGTAAGGGAATTAAGTATATTGAGTTGAAGGATAAATTAGCTGAAGCCATTTATAAAGAATTAAAACCAATCCAAAAAAGAAGGAAATATTATGAAGGGCGCCCTGAAGAGGTTGATAAAATTCTTGAGGAAGGGCGAAAATATTGTTCGAAAATCGCTAAACAAACCCTTCAGGAAGCTAAGGAAGCAATGGGGTTATTATGAGTAATCTTATCTCTTTTTCCGAATTCCAGCGTTTAGATTTACGTATTGGTAAAGTTTTGGAAGCCGAAAAAATTGCTGAAAGCCATAGTCTAATTAAAATGAAAGTTGATTTGGGGGAAAAAGAGCCAAGAACAATTTTGGCGGGAATTGCGGAGTGGTATCAGCCGGAGGATTTAATCAACAAAAACTTTATCTTTGTCACCAATCTCGAACCAAAGAAAATGATGGGTGAGGAAAGCCAGGGAATGATTTTATGTGCCGAAGTCGAAAACAAAGCGGTGCTTGTTCCTGCTCCTGACCTGCCTCCGGGAGCGATTATAAGATAGTTCTCCTTCTGGAAAACAAGCTTAAAATTTGGTAAAATCACCTTGTGGAAGTAAAAATTGTTGACATTGACGCTAAAAACTTCGATCAAATTCCTCGCCCAGCTGACCGTCGTTATAATTGTCAAGAATGTTTTTATTGGATGTGCAAAATGGATGGCAAGCTCGATCTAGTCAATCAAAAGAAAAAATGGTTTGTAAGAGGGGCTAAGAAATATGAGGGCAGTTTGGGTAAGCTTTTTCTTTGGGGTAAGCGCCAAAAATCCGTTGGCTATATTCAATTTGGACCGATTAGTGAATTTGAAACGGTGAGAATTTTTTATCAGGATACCGCCCCGATTCCCCGTAATGGTTGGTGTATTACCTGTATTGCCGTTGATACTAATTATCGAGGTAAAGGCTTAGCCAAGCGGTTGATTAGGAATGTTCTTCGCGATCTCAAGCGGCGTGGAGTCAGAACGGTTGATGTCTATCCGGTAGAAAAGCCAAGGTCGCTCAATCAAACCCCTTGTGGTTCGGTAGCTCTTTGGAAAGGATTGGGCTTTGAATCTGTTTTTAAAACGGACTCTAGGAAAAAAATTATTCGTCATAATAATGTTGTGATGCGTAAGAAAATAAAGTAATGATGCCCAGGAAAATCTTTTTTAAACCGGATAAAAAATTTGAATTTAAACTAAAGTTGAATCTCAAAAACGTCCTTTTTTGGGGATTAATAATTGCCATTATTACCTCTTTTTTGTTTTCATTTCGCGGTGAAACTACTGAGACTGAGGAAGTTCCTCTTTCCCAAGTAATGAGTGATATTAAGCAAGATAGAGTTAAGGAGATTGAAGTAGTTGATGACCAGCTTAATATTAAATATGAAGAGGATAAGATTCTAACTTCACGCAAGGAACCTGGGGTCAGTTTCACTGAGATTCTCCAGCGAGAGGGGATTAAACCAGAGGAGGTTGAAATAAAGATTAAAGACACCAGTTTTTCTAAAGCTTGGGTGGAGATTCTGGCCACTCTTTTGCCCCTTGGCTTAATGATTTTGTTTTTCTTCTTTATCTTTCGCCAGGCTCGGGGAGCCCAAGATTCTATTTTTTCTTTTGGGCGTTCTCGAGCTAAACTTTTTGCCAAAGGCAGACAACCAATCAGTTTTGATGATGTGGCCGGAGTGGAGGAAGCTAAAAAAGAACTAGAAGAAATTGTTGATTTCTTAAAACACCCGGGGAAGTATCGCCGTTTAGGAGCCCGAACACCTAAAGGAGTTTTGTTAGTGGGTCCAGCGGGGACAGGAAAAACTTTATTAGCAAGAGCAATAGCCGGTGAAGCTAAAGTGCCCTTCTTTTCCATGGCGGGCTCAGAGTTTATGGAAATGTTGGTCGGAGTTGGCTCTGCCAGAATGCGTGATCTCTTCGAAACAGCCAAAAAAGCCGCCCCTTCTATTATTTTTATTGATGAAATTGAGAGTATCGGGCGGCATCGGGGTTTAGGCGGTTTTGCGGGCGGTCATGGCGAACAAGAACAGACTTTAAATCAAATGTTAGTAGAGATGGATGGTTTTACTCCCAATGACAACGTCATCGTTCTTTCCGCGACCAATAGACCAGACCTTCTTGACCCGGCTTTAACCAGACCGGGTAGGTTTGACCGCCGGATTGTTTTAGATATGCCGGATATTGAAGATAGAGAAGCAATTATCAAAATCCATGCTCGGGGTAAACCGTTTGTTAAAGGAGTTTCTTGGCAAAGAGTGGCTAAGAGGACAGTGGGTTTTTCCGGAGCCGATATTGAAAATATGTTGAATGAAGCCGCCATTTTAGCCGCTCGGTATAGCAAAAAAATAATTGATATGGATGATATCGAAGAAGCAGCCACTAAGGTTAAACTCGGGCCTGAAAAAAAGCGACTCCAATCAGACGAAGAGAAAAAAATGACCGCTTATCATGAAGCCGGTCATGCCATTGTCACTCATATGTTGCCTCAGATGGACCCAGTTCATCGGGTTTCGATTGTTTCTCGAGGGATAGCCATGGGCTTTACTCTGATTCCTCCGAAAAAAGACCGTTATACTGAGACAAAATCCCATCTTTTAGAGACAATTACCTCTTTACTTGGCGGTCGGGCGGCGGAGGAAATGATTTTTAATGAGTTTACCGCTGGAGCCGCTTCAGACATTGACAAGGCGACGAGAATCGCCCGAAGTATGGTGGTTGATTTTGGGATGAGTGAATTGGGTCCGGTTTATCTTGGTCCTCAACTTGAAGCGACTGAATATGGACGAACCTGGGTTCAACCCACGGAGATTAGCCCAGAAACGCAAGCTAAGGTTGATAGAGAAATCAAACGGATTGTTGACGAAGGTTATAAAGAAGCGGTGGCGGTTCTTAAGAAGAATAAAAAGAAACTAGATATAATTGCCAAAAAACTGCTTGAGCAGGAAACGATCGATGAAGAGGAGTTTGAGAAATTGATTGGTAAGAAAAAAATAGGAACCAATTGACAGGAAGGCTATAATAAACCTGCTGCCCGGAAGGGTATTTTTTATGGTTGAAAGAGACATAGGAATAAAAGAGCCAGTACTAGAGTGGCTTCAAAACAATGTTGAAAAGGTAATTTCAGGTGATTCTTCTGTGTGTACGATTCTGGCATATGATTTCAGGGACGGAGGAAAAAAATTAATGGCCCCTCCATTACGTTTACCAACAGGTGAGGGACCTTTTTCTAAAGATAAAAGAGAGACAGTTTTCAGAACAGTCCTTGGAGAAGTTTTAGGGGTGAACACAGAAGAAGAACTGGAAAGATATTTGGAGGTTATAGAAGTAACCATTAAGGAAAAAGAACCTGATAGGATAAAAGAAGAATCTCATTGGGATATAATGAAGTGGCAATTTCCCACTGGTCATGATGGCGTCTGGTTAATTGTTGAGAGATACCAGGATTCTCAAGTAGTCCTAGGAGAGGCTTGGCATTTGAAAAATATTAAACCCAAATCTATTTGGGAAAAAGCAACAAGGCGATTAAGAAGAAGTTTGCAACTTGATTTTCAATATTGGCCAACAAGATAACTTATTCCTTCTTAATTATGCTAAAATAGCCTCATGAAGCGCCTTGTTCTTGTTGATGGCCACGCCATTATTCACCGTGCTTATTATGCTTTTCCTGCTACTTTGACCACTCGTCATGGCGAGATAGTCAATGCGGTTTATGGTTTTACCCGCATGCTTCTTTCCGTTCTTAAAGACCTTCATCCGGAGTACGTTGCTGTTGCCTTTGATTTGCCCAAACCCACTTTCAGACACAAGGAATTCATTGGCTATCAAGCCCAAAGACCGAAAATGGAGGCCGAGCTAAAAGACCAAATTGAGCGGGTATTTGAAGTGGTCAGAACACTAAATATCCCCATATTTACAGTTGAGGGTTATGAGGCGGATGATGTGATTGGCACTTTGGCTAGTCAGGCGGCCAAGAAAAAAATAGAAACAATGATTGTGACCGGTGATAAAGATTTGCTCCAGTTAGTCAGACCAAGAGTTAAACTTTATGCCCCGAAAAGAGGTTTTTCCGAACCAATTATTTATGACCAGAAAAAAGTTAGAGAAGAGATGGGAGTTGCCCCCAAACAAATTATTGATTATAAGGCCTTGATTGGCGACGCTTCCGATAATTACCCTGGCGTACCCGGAATTGGGCCAAAAACGGCTCCTAAACTTTTGAACAAGTATAAAGACCTGGATACTATCTATAGTAATCTTAATAGGATTGAGCCAAAAATTGCCAAAAAATTAGCCGATGGAGCCGAGAGTGCCGCTCTTTCCAGAATGTTGGCAGAGATTGTTACTAATGTTCCTATTAAACTTAATCTTCGTGCCTGTCGGATCCATGATTATGACCAAGAAGAGGTAATTAAACTTTTTCAAGAATTAGGGTTTAAAAGTTTGATAAAAAAACTACCGGGAGTAGAGATTGAAGAAAAAAAGAAAAAAGATAAACATCAACAAATGGAGTTGCTCAAATAAGAACCTCCCGAAATTTCGGGAGAACCTTGTTTCTCACAGGAGTTCGAAATGAAAGTCGCTTTAGTTCATGACTATCTCAAAGAATACGGCGGGGCAGAGAGGGTCTTGGAGGTATTTCACGAGATTTGGCCTAAGGCGCCAATTTTTACCATGGTTTATGCTCCAAATTATCTTGGTCCCCATCAGAAAAGGATAAAAAAGTGGAATATTCGTCCTCTTATTTCCAGATGGATACCATTAATATATAAACTGATTAGTCCTTTGAGATTGATTGCTCCTTGCTTCTTCAAGCGGTTAGACCTGACTGGCTATGATATCGTCATTGTCTCTGCCACTGGTGCCTATAATCCCAATCTGGTTAAAACTAAACCGGGTGCTCATCTTTGTTATTGTCACACTCCGCCCCGCTACTTGTATGGTTTACCCACGGCGCGGGAATGGAAAAAACATTGGTGGATTCGGATTCCAGCCGAAATTGCCAATCATTTTTTGAGGTTAGTGGACTTCCGCTCTGCCCAAAAAGTTGATTATTTTATTGCCAATTCCAAAAACACGGCGGCCAGAATCGAAAAGTTCTATCGGAAAAAAGCAACAGTAATTTACCCGCCTGTTGAACTTCCCGAATTGCAGGTAGCAAACCGTTCCCGGAGCGGAAAGGAAAGAGAAAACTATTTTCTGGCGGGAGGGCGACTTGGACGAGCCAAGCGGATTGATTTGACGATTGAAGCCTGTAATCAGCTTAAGCTGCCTCTTAAGGTTTATGGTAAGCCGTTCGCTGGTTATGGGGAAGAACTGAAAAAAATAGCCGGTCCAACAATTGAGTTTTTAGGTGAGGTGAGTGATAAAGAATTAACCAGGCTTTACGTTGGTTGTCAGGCCTTTATCTTTCCTGCCGAAGAAGAGGATTTTGGCATTGTCCCGGTAGAAGCAATGAGCTATGGCAAGCCCGTTATCGCTCTCCGTCAAGGGGGGGTGATGGAGTCAGTAATTGAAGGAAAAACGGGAGAATTTTTTGATGAGCCAACAGTTGAGAGTTTAGTTGGAGTGTTGAAGAAATTCAAACCAAAAAAATACAAACCGGAAGACTGCCGTCAACAAGCGAAAAAGTTTTCTAAAGAAAGATTTAAAAAAGAAATAAAGGAATTTGTTAAAAAATATGCCTGAGTTACCGGAAGTCGAAACTATTAAAAGAGACTTAAACCGCTTGATTGTTGGTAAGAAGATTTTGGCTATTGCCACGGATTCACCGAAGCAGATACAGCCTTCATTAGCGGCGGTAAGAAAAGTCATTGCGGGGGCGGAAATTAAGAAGGTAGAGAGGCGAGCGAAACTGCTCCAAATTTTTCTTTCGACTGGTCAAATTTTAGCGATTCATCTCAAGATGACGGGACGACTTTTAGTCAGGAAAAAAGGATCCTCTCAAGATGATTGGCAGCACGTGACTATTTTTTTAAGTGGCAACCAAGAACTCCGCTTTGCTGATTTGCGGAAGTTTGGCTGGGTTAGGCTTATTAAGGACAAAAAAGAGCTAGAGAAAATTCTCTCTGAGTTCGGACCCGAGCCTTTGGATGACCTTGATTTGAAGAAGTTTAAAGCCGTTCTTGGTTCAACCGGCCGAGCAATTAAAATTGTTTTAATGGACCAAAAGAAAATTAGCGGCATTGGCAATATCTATGCTAATGATGCCTTGTTTTTGGCTAGAATTGACCCCCGGCGGCCAGCCAAGAAAATTACCGACCAAGAAGCAAAAAAGCTTTATCAGGCAATCGAAAAGGTGCTTCAAGCCGGGATTAAATATCGGGGGGCTTCTGACCAATACTATTTAGATGCTCTGGGCAAAAAGGGCGCCTATCAGGAGCATTTCCTGACTTACGGTCGGCAAGGAAAACCGTGTTTTGATTGCGGCGGTAAAATCAAAAGAATTAAAATTGGGGGTCGGGGCACCTTTTTCTGCCCCCGGTGTCAAAAATAAGCGATGATTCTTAAATCTCTTCAGCTCCAAAATTTCCGTTCTTATCAAGACCAAACTTTTAAATTTCCTGGTGGGACAATTTTGGTCATTGGTCCCAATACTTCAGGCAAAACTAATCTTTTAGAAGCAATTTACCTTCTCGCCACAGGCAAGTCATTTCGCGCCCAGGTTGAAGAGGAAATGATTAGTTATGAGAAAGAATTAGCCAGAGTGAAAGCCGAGATTATGAGCGAAGAAGAGATAGATGAGCTGGAGATACTTATAACCACCGGGCAGATAGGTAAAAGGAAGTTAATGAAAAAGCAATATTTACTTAACGGAGTTAAAAAGCGCCAGGCAGATTTTATTGGTTATCTTAATTGCGTCCTCTTTGGACCTGAGGATTTGGAGATTGTTATTGGCAGTCCGTCTACGCGACGTGATTATCTTGATGCGGTTTTAGAGCAGGTTGACCGGGATTACCGCCGCGCCAGTCTGTCTTATAAAAGAAGTTTGAGACAGCGAAATAAACTTTTAGAGCAGATTCGAGATAAAGGCAGAGCCAAATCAAGCTTGTTTTTGTGGGATAAGTTAATTTTGGAAAGCGGCGCCGTGATTAGTCAGAAAAGGGGAGAACTGATTGATTTCATTAATCAACAGCCGGAATACTTTGGTGATTTGGTGATTGATTATCAAAAAAACATCCTTTCTCCTTTAAGACTGGAGCAATATCAAGCCAAAGAAATTGGGGCGGGAATGACTTTAATCGGACCTCACCGGGATGATTTTACCCTTAATTTGGTTAACGGTGAAGAAGAACGCAATCTCCATTTGTTTGGTTCGCGGGGCGAGCAGAGAACGGCAGTTTTTAGTTTGAAACTGGCTGAATTAGAATTTGTCGCCGAAAAAACAGGTCAAAGACCGGTATTATTATTAGATGATATTTTTTCCGAGCTTGACCACGAGCGGCGCCAGCATTTAGTTAAAGTGATTCCTAGACAACAAACGATTATGACGACGACCGACATTCACCTGGTTGACTCGACTTACAGAAAGAAAGTGAAAGTGATAAAGTTAAAGTAATGGAAAAATTCACTTTAGGAAAAGACCAGCTTTACAAGCCAAAGACAGGCGTAAGTAAGGGGGAAAATGGTCGAGCAGTAATTATTGGCGGTTCGGAATTATTTCATGGCGCTCCGCTCTTATCTTTGAAAGTGGCTTCAAGAGTCGTGGATATGGTTTTTTTCGCTTCGCCTGAGCCTTCGGTGGGAAGAGCAGCAGAAGGTTTCAAAAGCAAGCTCTTTTCCTTTATCTGGGTGCCCTGGGATGAGGTTAACAGATACATTAAGAAGTCGGAGGCTATTTTAATTGGACCGGGATTAATGCGCTATCAGAAAGAGGACAGCAGGCAATTTGATGAGGCGGGAAGGGAAACGAAGAGAATTACGGAAAAATTATTACAGGAATTTCCTAAGAAGCAATGGGTAATTGATGCAGGCTCTTTACAGGTAATGGATTCAAAATTTATTCCTAAGAAGGCCATTTTGACACCTAATAAGAAGGAATTCAAATTGCTTTTTGGCGAGGCTGAACCTCAGGAGGCGGCCAAGAAACACCAATGCGTCGTTATCACTAAAAATGGAGAAACAATTATCTGTTCGCCGGAAAAATGCCAGATAGTTAGAGGCAAAGAGATTAGTTTAACCAAGGGTGGTATTGGTGATGTTTT
>Ga0307437_1000145_pt1 | contig 57567 bp, 57 predicted proteins | sample SalMarWE160390MG_FD_202146 | JGI IMG/M metagenome (GOLD analysis project Ga0307437, IMG submission 202146) | Salt marsh sediment microbial communities from the Plum Island Ecosystem LTER, Massachusetts, United States - WE1603-90 | ecosystem: Environmental > Aquatic > Marine > Intertidal zone >...
TGATAGAAACAAGTCAGGTTCCTTTAGAGAATAAACCAACGGAAAAGGAATTCTATAAATATATTGGGAAGCTGAGATGGAAATGAGAAGTTTAGGCAGTCTATTTCTTATTTCTTAGTCTGACTCCGGGGTTTTACGGGTTTTTATTGCATCTCCTTGAAACAGAAATCTTTTGATTTTTCTTGTTGTCGTTTTGGGAAATTCTTCTTCCCTTATGGAAAAAGATTTCACTCTTTTATAATCGGCAAGGTCTTTACAATGTTTCGCTATCTCCTCTGTAAAAAATCCCTCCACCCATTTTCCTGTTTGTTCAATCCCCTTTTGTTCTGTGAATCTGTCAAGTTCCTCCCAATTTGGGTATATAATTGCGTGAACTTCTTCTCTTTTTGTTGTCGAATTAATTCTTCCAATCACCAACACTTCTTCAATGAAATCACTTGTAAGAAGTTCACCCTCAATCTCTTCGGGATAAATATTTTTTCCGGCATGCGAAACAATTACGCTTTTTTTCCGTCCCGTCACATAGAAATAATTATCATCATCTGTCCTGCCATAATCACCGGTGTAAAGCCAACCACCTCTCTTAACCTTATTTGTTTCTTCCTCATCCCTGTAGTAGCCCTTCATAACTATTGGACCTTTAACCGTAATCTCCCCGATACCCATCTTATCGGGATCTGCAATTCTAACTTCTATTCCAGGGATTGGCGGGCCAATTGAAACAGGTTTGACTTTGTTTAAGGGATTTACATTCGTCACAGGTGATGTCTCTGTCAAACCATACCCTTGAATAATCTTAAATCCCAGCTCCTTAAATCCCTTTGAAACCCACAAGGGCAATGCGGCTCCACCTGCAACGAGCAATCGTAACGAGCCAAGTCCTGCTTTGTTTCTCACACTACTAAAAAGTGTATGTCCTACATCCACCTTGAACAGCTTTTTCAATCCACGAACTATTGCAAGATTTGTCCCAACTAATACTCTGATAATTCCTTTTTGTTCAGAAATTCCCTTATGCAAACCTTTGAGCATTTTTTCGAAAAGCAACGGAACTCCAAGCAAGATTGTCGCTACAGAGTCCTCTATATCTTCAATAATTTCCCTCGATTTAAGACTGCGTGCGTATGTTATCATAGCACCCTTGTAGAAAGGAAGAATAAAACCAGCTGTAGCTTCAAATGTGTGATGTAAAGGAAGAACGGACATAAAATTGTCACCCTCGATAACCTTGATTACTTTGCTGGATGCTATTGCATCGAACATAACATTCCTTTGAGTTAACATAACCCCTTTTGATTTTCCGGTTGTTCCAGATGTAAAGATGATGGCCAGTAAATCATCAATACCTTTTTCACTATCCTCGGGAACAAATGAACCTTTACTCAAAAGCTCTTGCCCTTTCTTAATAAAGTCATCCATCACAACAAATTCTTTCGAATAGGATTTTCCCATAAGTATTATTGTTTCGGGCAATCCCATGTTTTCCCTGCACTCCTGTAGAACAGGAAGATACTTCTTGCTTGAGAAAACGACTTTCGTCCCGGATAAGTTTAAAATGTGCCCAATTTCCTTATGCTTAAGTTGCGGGTCAATGGGGACAATGGTTCCTCCTGCATAAACAATCGATAAATAACTTATGGGCCACTCAGGTCGATTCTCACTAATAACACCAGCTCTCTCACCTTTTCGAACTCCAATGGATATAAGTGCTGTCGCTATTGACCTTACCATCTCGTAAACTTTTTTGTAAGTGAATGTCTCAAAAATGCCATCTCTCCTCATCTGGAAAGTAATCCTTTCACCGTACTTTTCGGCATTTCTCCTCACTAATTCAGGGAACGTGATTAATTCCGCAGATATTTCATCTTTTTCATTCATCGCAAGTTCCTTTCTTCTTACATTTTTTCGTTACCCTTTTAATATTGTGTTAAGAATCTGTAATGAAACTTCCTTCACATTTATGTCGATTTTAAGTGAAGGTCCAACGCACGATGGACACCCACCAATGCAGGGGCAGTTAACAATCTCATCCTTAGCCTTTTTAAGCGGTTCCGGATGAATACCGAAAAGTTCGTATGCAAAACCCACACCACCAGGATAATTCTCGTATACAAACACTGTTGGAGAGAAGAGTCTTTTCTTGAGTTCATCCATCATTTCTGCATCCTTCTTCCTTAACTCGCCTTCACTTGACCATACACCCTCCCTATCCCCAATATGAACACCGATATCCATTCTTGAACAAAGCAAAAAAAGAGGGGCAATATTCCCAATAATATGAGCAATTCCATATAGACCGTAAATTATTGCTTCATCACTGAATCCCAGATCCTCGAGTTTTTCCTTGTTTAGAGTAAACCAATAACAGGTTGTATGCATTTCGTTTTCTGGAAGATTAACATCTCCAAAACCGATATTTTCAAATGTCGTGAGTTTTACCTTTTTATATCCCACAACCCTTTTTGTTACGCTAACCTCTCCCCAGCTCGCTTCAATTTTTGTGTCAAAATCGTTGATAACTTTGACCTTTGTATATTCGATCGCATCGGTATAGTAGTTTACCGAAACTTTTCTAACATAAGCCTTGCGTTCCTTGAAATCCAAATTATCAACGTGGAATTGTTCTCCACCGTGAATGTAAATTGCCCTATCGTGTAATAACATCGGTGCAGATGAATAATCCACTTCGCCAATGCTCTGTGCCTTACCCTCACTTCTATCAACTACGACAAAATTATCGCTGGGAATATTCCTCAAACCGAAAGTGTCAGCAGGATATGAGTCTTCGGTCCAGAACCATTGTCCCTCACTTTTGTAAAGAACACCCTTTTCTTCCAGGTAAGAGAGTAGTTCCTCGAGCGGTTCTTCACCAAAATGCTCGCCATCACGGAACGGGAGTTCAAATGCTGCGCATTTTATGTGGGCAAGAAGAATTAGAAGATTATCTGGATTTATCAGTCCTTTTTCGGGAGATTTTCCAAAAATATAATTGTGGTGATTTACAAGGAATTGGTCGATGGGTGACGAACTTGCAACAAGTATTGCTATAGAGGATTTTTCTTTTCTGCCCGCTCTTCCGGCTTGCTGCCAGGTGCTGGCAATTGAGCCAGGATAACCTGCAATAACAGCAGCATCAAGAGAACCAATGTCAATTCCAAGTTCAAGGGCATTCGTGCTAACAACAACTCTTGCTTCCCCAGTTCTTAAGTCTTTCTCGATTTCCCTTCTTTCATTCGGCAGGTATCCTCCTCTGTATCCTCTTATTTTTCCCAACATTTTTGGATTTCTCTCATACTTCTCCCTCAGGCGGGATGTTAATATCTCAACATTGAGCCTGCTTCTTGCAAAAAGAATTATCTGAATATTTTCATCCAGCAACTTCTCTGTGGCAAACTGCGCTTCCTGAATGTAATTTTTTCTTATTCCCAGCGCTCTGTCAACCACTGGAGGATTCCACAGAACAAAAAACTTTTTTCCCTGGGGAGCACCGCTTTCATCTATCAACTCGACCTTCTCTTCCGTTAGTCTTTCTGCGAGTTCTTTTGGATTTGCAATGGTCGCCGAAGAGAGGATAAACAGGGGCTCAGAACCATAATGCTTCGAAACTCTTTTAAGCCTTCTGATGACATTGGCAACATTGCTGCCAAAAACCCCTCTATAATTGTGTAACTCGTCTATTACAACGAATTTTAAGTTAAAAAACAAACTACTCCATTTAGTATGATGAGGTAGTATTGCCTTGTGAAGCATATCGGGATTCGAAAGAACAATTTTCGACTTTTCTCTAATCGTCTTCCGAATATCTTTAGGTGTATCGCCATCATAGGTAAAAGAATTAATATTTTCCTCTTTCAAACTTTCAAGCATATTACCAAGACTTTCAAGTTGGTCATATGAAAGTGCTTTCGTCGGAAAAAGGTACAAGGCTCGTGTGCTTTCATTCTTAAGTATTGAATTAATGACAGGGATATTATAACACAAAGTTTTTCCCGATGCAGTTGGTGTAGCAATTACTATGTTTTTCCCCTGTTTTAGTAACGAATATGCTTTGATTTGGTGGCTGTACAACTCTTCTATCCCGGATTTCCTTAAAACTTTGACAAGTTTCTCATCCAGGTCGGATGGAAAATCACTAAATTCGGGTTTCTTTTCTCTAATTATTTCAATATGAGACACCCGTTTCTGCAGTTTCGGGTCATTTGACAAAATATTCACAAAACTGTCTATTTCAGTGTATTTTCCCATATTCATTACTTATGTTGATGTTTCTTTTGGCATTAGCCTTACCATAAAAACATTATATCAAAAAGAACATCTATGTCAAGATATTTTTCCAGAGTGATTTCCTCTCTCTCATTGTTTCTCCCGCCCAGTGTCAAGCACGGGATAAACTCCAGCGGAAATTCACCGTAGATACCTGCTTTCGCAGGTATGACAATCTTTGTAACAATAACCATGAATAACAATTGGGGGTTACATGAGAATTTTTAAGGGTATTGCTTCACATATAAAGGAGCGTCAATCGACGCTCCTCCGATTAGATACTTATCCTTTTACCTCAATTTCAACCGGCTTTGCTACAGTCTCCACTTCAGGCTCATAGTATTTATAGACTTTCGACGTCGGTGTTTTTGCCTTAATAGGGAATTTCGCCTTGAGATTATACGAGAAGCTAAGAGGATGTCCGGAATCTATTCTTTCAATGTAAAGTATTATCTGTCTTGCTGTTATGTTGTATTTCTTAATATCCTTTCCAACTAACTTCTTAAGGTCTTCCGTCTGTACAGAGAATCCGGGGGGGATACCAAGATCAACGATTACCATATTAGCAGATTCCATAATGTTGTTTTTGACATTTACATCACAGGTGACAATGTCGTTCTGCTCGAGTTCGGTTTTGTCATACTTGACATCTATCGAAAGAATGTCGCTTTTCCTTTCAGGCTTAACAATTCCCCATGGCATATAGTATCTGGATGCAATTTCATACATAGGACTTCCTTTGCCAGAAATTGTAACTGTCACATCGTTATTGCCTTTTCTCGTTTCGCCAGACAGGTCAACAAGGAACATAAGGTCGGCATTATTCTTATTCAGCTTAATGGATTCTGAAGGTTTTCCGTTTACATAAATCTTGACGGTTGCATTGACATTTTCCGTACTTCCTTTAAGGGATGCCAACAAGCATTTAAGAGCAAGAAAAGTTGCCTGCGTGGAACCCCATGTGGAACCTGGGTACTTCGATTTCACAAGATAGGATATCGCCTTGTTAGTAATATTTGGATGTTGGTTATATTTTATCAGCGCATAGGTTGCAAGTGCTGTTGCTTCTATGTCTGCTCCCTTTCCCTTTGCATAGGTAAACGTTGGTATTCCGGATTCCCAGTAAATAACATCTTTCTCCTCTGTCTTTTTGTTAATAAGCTGTTTGATTATTCTCTGGGTAGTTTTGCCTTCCGCATCATAAGAAACAAAAGCATTTGCGCATATCGATAGTATGTAAGCATCCTCATCCTTGCCAAGATTGTCCTCGATATACCGAGCAGCCTTTTCTAATTCTTTGCCCTTGTATCCTGTTTCTGAAAGCGACCATAAAATGTAAGCAGTAGGCAGTGTTCGATTTTTGATAATCCTGCGCCAGGTATCCATATGGCAGTAATTTTCATCCGGCGACCAAGAACCATCTTTATTCTGCTGGTTAATAAGCCATCTCTGCGTTCTTGTGACTATGTTGGGGTCTGTTTCAAAGACTTTGCCCATATCGTAAAATTCCATAAGCCCGTATGCACTAAGGAGTCTGTTTGCTGGAGCATTTCCGAACCACTCGAAACCTCCACCCTGCACTTCATAGGAAACCAATCTCTGATAACCAACGTTTATATATTGCTCTGCCTTCATTTCAATCTCGGGGGTAATTTTTTTTATCCCCCTCAGATAATCCAGCACCAGAATATTGGGATATGTTACCGACGAAGTCTGCTCAAAGCAGCCATATGGCATTCCCAACATAGATTCCATACCTTCGACCACCTGACTAAGCATACCTGGAAAGAGCCTTACGAAAATCTTTCCGGAACCATCAACCGATTTTTCAGGAATGTAAACCGTATGCGTAACCTTTCCTGCAAGTCTATCGCTCACAACTTCTTCGAATTTCTTGCCATCCGGCACAATCTCTATGTCTCTTTTGATTGCATCACTCATCTCATTACCTATTGCCTTTACGGTGAAACTGTGTTTTCCAATTTGCTTTGCACGCAATCTGAAGTAAATGACCGAAACCTCATTTTCCTTGAGAGAAATCGACTTCTCCCCGCTATCGAGAAGTTCAAACCATTCCTCCTGCTTAAGGGTCAGTTTTATTTGCTGCACACCCTTAATGTAATTATATAGAGCAACGGGCACAGAAACAACATCGTTTTGCGTTAATGCCACAGGAAGATCGATATCAGCAAAGAAATCCTGAAATACCTTCATTCCTTTTGTGCTGCTTCCCAGTTGTCCCAGTATTGAAGATGCTGTGGTTGTTATTCTCCATTCCGTTATGGAATCGGGCCATTTAAGGGGAAGAGTTGCGACCCCTTGCTTATTTGTGATTAGCGCAGGTTCAAAAATAAATGTCTCAGGGAAATATTCCCTTACCCTCGGTTCCTTGCTTCCTCCTGCTTTACCAGCGGAGATTTCCGGTTTGGTCGCATCGGCGCTTGCTGAAGCAGGTAAAGCCGCTTTTTTTGCGAATACCTCTCCACGACCTCCGGCAACTTCCATTTCGTCAAGCATAAACCCTTCCTTGTTCCATCCCCAACTCCTTCGATACATTTCTGTATTAATATCATCTCCCGTATCTTTCTTTTTATCCGGTCCATAACTCAAAATACCAAAATAAGAAAGGTCATTACCACTCGTTACTACTTCATAAGGAGTATCCCAGGGGTCTACTATATCTTTCTCTGTTGCAAAACCCTTTCTGACAAGTATTTCCAATCCTTCCTTTTTATCTGGATAACGCTTCTCTTCGTTATAAAATTTATAAACAACATTCCGAACTTTCGAAAGATCGTTCCAAATCCTCGACGAATACATATTGTGTATATTGCTATCTAACTCTTTTGTATTATCCTTTCGTACATTGAAAGGTGAAAGTTCTGAAAGAGAAGCAAAGAGAACCTTCGCAGCTTTTTCCTTTCTCTTTTCCACTTCTATCTTGGTATCTATCCTTACTATCTCTCTTGGGGAAAGGTAGTGTATCTCATATTTCGGCTCCATTAGTTCTTTTTCAAGGGTAAAATAGACCTTTTCAAGTCCCGGTTGCATTTCACTCAAGGCAAAAACACTTTCATCCACAATGCTTATACCCAGAGCAGATATCACTCTATGTCCCTTTACATCTTTTACATAAAACTTCAATGTTCCATCTTCACCGGGTTTATAAATCCTCTTATCGGGAACAATAGAAATAGAGAGATCATTGGCAGGATTCACGTATACAACCTTTGTATCCCTCATTATCTCTTCTCCCCCTGCAACAGTATATGAATGCAACCAGATGCTCCCACTAACATCCGCAGAAAGAGGCAATGCAATCCTGCCGACACCTTTTCTGATTTCCACCGTCTTTGTCAGAATGGTTTGTTTATCCCTGATAATGTCAAGGTAAACAACACCTTTCTTTTTCGTGGAGAAAATTGTAAGTTTCATTGTTTGACCAACCTTGTAAAGTCCCCTGTCCGTTCTCAGCAAAATGTGCGAAAGTTTACTATCGTAAGAGAAATATACGCTGCTCTCACCAGTAGCACCCTTCTCATCTGTCGCCTGCGCATTCAGGTTAATGCCATCTTGCTTTTCTGGTGTTATCTTCATTTCCACAATTCCCGAATCATCCGTTCTCCCTTTCAGGTTAAGTTTATCGCTCTTTAAAGTAACTTCTGTTTTTGCAGGAGTCCCATTTGCATAGGTTGTCATTACAAAAAGAGTATTCTCAAGCCCGGGAACAAGTTTTCCGCTTTCGGGTATAAGCACAATATTGATATCATTTTTCGCAACGATTCTCTTGTCAATCAATTTCTCTTTGTGTTCAGCCTTATCCGTAACTTCCACATCGACCTTTATGAAAGCTTTCCCCTGTTCAAGCGGAGTCCCAACGAAATGGCCAGGTAATTTGACATCAAAATGATAATTTCCGTTACTGTCAGTTTCGCCTTTAATTTCCTGAAATGCTTCAAATCCAACATCGAATTTACTCAATGTTATCTTCACTCTTCCGTTACTTACCGGTTTTCCAAAGAAGTATTTTACTTTTAAGTCTCCCGAAAATTCGTCTTTTGGCAGGTAGTAATCTTTGTTCGTCTTTAGTGTTATTTTGAATTTTGGGAGAACATACCTTTTAATGTTTACAGTCTTTTCGACATTTGCATTTTCAATTTCCGCCTTTATTCTGTAATTTCCCATATTGATCTCGTTAGCCAACTGAAAATCAACAGAAGCAATACCGAATTTGTCCGTATCCATTGATTTCTTGAAAACCTTGTTACCTTTTGAGTCCTCAACGGAAACAATTATGGGAAGTCCCGAAGCGGCTTTCAGCGAAGGTTTTTTGAGAGTCAAACTTCTTATGTGAATCACCTGCCCTGGCTGGTAAACAGGCTTATCTGTCACAAGATAAATGTTGTAAATCTTTTTCAGCGAAATACCATATTCTAACTTCTCGTTACCAATAGATGACTCTGCTGAAATCTCTAATTTTGCATTATCACCCTTTATTTCCGGAATCGTGAAAATTGCGTCGACACTGCCAAGCGCACTTGTTCTCGCTGCGAAAAGCCTTTTCGACAATTCACCTGTCTTCATAGCAATTTTAACAAGCACCCCTTTAAGTGGCTGCCTACCCTTGTAGTTCAACACCGCAACTCTCAGAGACGCTTTGCTTCCGCTCAATAGACTATTTTGCCCCAAAACAATTAGCTCGAGTCTATCCATCAACTGTGAAAATGCGATTACATGAGATTCCTTCTTTTTCTTGCTTTCGAATGTTATTCTCAATCTATCCGAAAAAAGCTCATCCTTTGTAATTTCCGTCTCGAACTCAAATATATTGCTGATCGTTCTTCTAAAAAATCGAATACTCCTGTCTTCTGACAGCAACACATTGTCATTTGCATCTATTACCTCTGCCGTAATCGTTCCGCTCAGGCTTGCCCACATCTTTTTGGAAATGGAAATCCTAATTTTCAATACCCCTTTCTGCAATTCTGCTGTTGAGTGGGCGTCATTAAAAATCAAAAGGGGTTTTTCTTCGACCCCAAAAACCGACATGCATAAGATAAACATAATAACTGCTGCAAAAAGAACCCGTTTCATAAAACCTCCTTTGTTTTTTCAATATGATATACATAGTAAGCAGGAATTTATTCCATAGTTAATCTATACAAGAAAAAACAAAAAAAGCAAGAAAAAAATCCCTTTCTTTCTTTTTCCCTTGACTTATACTTTTTTTCAGTATATAAATGTTGTTTGAAGATGAATGTTTAGTGAACGTTCTCCAATAGTAGATTACTAAACAAATGAAAGCAGTGCATATTATTGTTTCTGGTCTTGTTCAGGGAGTGGGTTTTAGATACTTCATCGTAAGAAAAGCACGTTTACTTGAACTTGGTGGTTTTGTAAGAAATAGATATGAGGGTGATGTCGAAATAGTTGCGGAAGGTGAACAGGGAATGCTCAACCAATTTATAGAAGAAGTCAAGATTGGTCCGATATCAAGCGATATAAGAGAAGTGAAGGTTAAATGGCTCGAAGCCACAGAAGGTTTTAAGGAATTCGACGTCAAATTCTGAAATAAAAATATCGGGGAATCGGATTCTATCTTTGTTCTCTGAATACTCTATGGCTTTGTGCTTCTAATTTAACGGGGCGTAGCGCAGTCCGGTAGCGCGCTTGGTTCGGGACCAAGAAGTCGGAGGTTCAAATCCTCTCGCCCCGACATCTTTGGGAAACGAAGTGTCGGAGAAACGGAGAAAGACAGACCACAGACATCAGACACAAGACCGGAGACTAGAGACCATAAAAGGCGAAATGACAACATTAGGAAAATAAACTAGAAAGATATTTCTTGCTTCTTGAAGAAAAACCTCTGTGCTCTCTGTGGTTAGTTTTTGACAGTAGCGCACATATGAAAGGGAGATAAAATGACGGGAGAAGAATTAAAAAAATACATTAGAAATGTTCCAGATTTTCCGAAAAAGGGAATAATTTTCAGAGATATAACAACATTGCTCTTAAAACCTCTTAGCTTCCACTCTTCAATTAATCTTTTTCTTGAAGAATTTAAGGATAAGCATTTTGATAAAATAGCCTCAATCGAAGCGAGAGGATTTGTGCTTGGTGGAGCGCTTGCAGAGACACTTGAAAAAGGTCTTATTCTAGTAAGAAAACCCGGTAAACTTCCTGCAGCGGTAGAAAAACAAAGTTACGAGCTCGAATACGGCTCAGATACCCTGGAAATCCACCGGGACGCAGTGAATAAGGATGAAAGAATCGTTGTCATAGACGATCTGCTGGCAACAGGAGGAACTGCCCTTTCTACCTGTCATCTTATTGAGCAACTGGGGGGCAAGGTCGTTTCTGTGGCTTTTTTGATCGAATTGTCATTTCTTAATGGTAGAGATAAACTAAGAGATTATCCGGTTGTTTCATTCGTTAAATATGCGAAAGAATAAATATCTTTGTAGTATTTTCAAGAAGCAATTTGCTTTTCGCTTGACTTTTTGAAATTTTTAGCATATAATAACAAACTGATGAGATTGAGAAAGGGGAAGATTATGGAAAAACCGGGACAACAAATAAATATCGAGATTGCAGATACCGAAGTTCAAGGTATTTATTCCAATTTTGCATTTTTAACTCATTCTCCTGCAGAATTCATAGTTGACTTTGCTCGTATCCTTCCGGGAATGAAAAAGGCAAAAGTGCATTCAAGAATTATTATGACCCCACAGCACGCCAAAATGCTTTTCAATGCTTTGGAAAGCAATATTAAGAAATACGAAGAACGTTTTGGAGAAATTAAAAATGTCACTCAAACTGGCAAGGAAATCGGTTTTAGAAAACCACAATGAAGTTGTAAAAAAACTCTTGACAAAACAGTCTTTTGTCTGGTATAAGTGTAACAACTTAATTGAGTTGTAATGAACAGAACACTTGGACTTTAAGGAAGGAAACAAATGGCCAAATCCAAGATACTTGTAGTTGACGATAATGCTTACCTTGTGGATATTTTAAGTTTTAGTCTTGAAATGGAAAACTACGAAGTGTTGAAAGCATACGATGGTGAAGAAGCTCTCAAAGCCATCTCTACGAATCTTCCCGATTTAATACTTGCAGATATTATGATGCCCAAAATGGATGGTTTCGAATTATGTAAAAAGACCAAGGAAAATCCAAAGACAAAAAACATACCTTTTCTGTTTCTCACGGCAAAAGGAAAACTGGACGATCAACTTAAGGGTTTCAGCCTTGGAGGAGATGACTACATAGTTAAACCTTTCAATCTTAATGACCTCCTCAAAAAGATAGCAAAAAGCATAGAACAATACAAGGATAATGGGATAGCGGTAAAAAAACTCCCTGTACAGGGCAGTATCGATGATTTTCCAGTTATAAAACTTATACAATATCAAAAAACGATCAAGAAAGCTTCGACGATTACCGTCACCACTTCAAACGATGTTGGAAAAATATACTTAAAATCCGGGAAAATTGTCAAGGCTGAAACGAGTCTGAGTAAGGACAAATCGGCTCTTGAATTAATTCTTTCCTGGAAACAAGGACAATTCACAACTGAGGACAGTATTCCAGAGAATATACCAGATGTTGAGATTCCACTGGAATAGACTTCGAACACAATCTAAAGAACCACATCCCAAAATAAACTCATAAGGATATGCTAAAACAGTTTGGAAAACGGAAAACTGACAATAACTCCAATGAAAAAAACCAAGCAATGGATTCGCTTCTGACGACTGAGCTTTTTCAACAACACGAACTGAACAAAAAGCTTCTTGAGGACTGGTTAGAAAGCGTTGTTAATAATTTTCAAGGAAATGAAGGAGCAGTTTTCCTTGATTCGGACAAAGAACTACTTTGCAAGGCTACTTATGGAACAACATCTTTTGTCGAAGGCAGAAGGATTTCCAAAAAGGAAGGTTTGGCTGGATGGCTTTTTCAAAGCTTAAAACCAGCTTTTCTTCCTTATGTAGAGAAAGACATTCGTTTTGATAAGAAAACAAATATCTTCGAGCCAATTCCAGACACTATAATTGCATCTCCGATTGTCTTTGCAGATAAAGTCTTCGGTATTATCCAGATAAACAGAAGAAAATCCGTTAAACCTTTCTCTGCAGGCGACGCAGAAAATCTTCTCAGCATTTCAAAAATATTCGGGCTCTATCTCTCCTATCTGAACCTCAGTCAAGCAAAGGAGAGAGAGCAAACGGCAGATTCTAGGATTGAGGAAAGATTACCCTTTTCATCTATATCAGAGAAAATACCCGTAGGTTTTTTCATCATAAACGATAATCTCAAAATTCTTTTTGCAAACAAATTCGCATTGGAATCTCTTGGTTTTAACAAGAATGACACACTTGGAAAAAAATGTTCCGATGTTATTCAATCAAACGACACCAAGGGAAATATAACGCTTCTCTCTGAAATACTAACAACATTCCCTGAAAAGAATTACTTCCAAAGTCCACTTCACCTCAACAGAAAAGATAGTCATGAAATAACGGTTGCATTTGGAGTTTCACCTTTTACTTACAAGGATAAAGAATTCGCAGTTCTGTACTTCACTAATCCTGCTGAATGGGAAATGGTTTATTCAAAAGAAGACGAGTTTATAACCAACGTAGCACACGAACTAAGAACGCCTCTTTTTGCAATTCTTGGAAGCCTGAGTATTCTCGAACAGGAACTTGATCGAATTGAAAACCTTGCACCAACAACAAGAAACTTTCTCAACATTATAAAAGAAGAAGGACAAAAGTTCACGAACATATTGAATGCGCTTCTCGATTTCGATGAAGTTAGTAAATGGAACATTGGATTAAAAAGAGAAGCAGTATCGATACTCGATTTGATAAACCAATTATCTCTCGGATTCAAGCAGAAAGCAAAGGAAAATAATGTCCTTTTTGAGGTAAACTTCCCGGATGAAGATATTAAAATTTCGGGTGATAAACTCGCACTTCAATATTCCTTTTCTCACATTATAGATAATGCGATAAAATTTAATAAACCCGGGGGCAAGGTTACAATTTCTACGGAAGGTATGATATTAAGGGATTCAAGCTGGAATTTCGAAATAGTAATCAAGGATACAGGTATTGGTATTCCTAAATCGGAAATTCCATACCTCTTCGGAAAATTCTACAGAGTAGAAAAAAAGATTCACACAATAAGTGGATTTGGACTTGGCTTAACGATTGTGAAAGATATAATAGAAATGCACGGAGGAAATATCTCTATCGAAAGCGAGTTGGACAAAGGTACGAAAGTTATTATACAGTTACCTACAATGGAAATATGATGAAGTCATTCATTCTCTTTCTGCTTTTTACTTCTTTTTCGACACTATCCAACTCCGAAACCCGTGAAGAAACTCTAAGCAGCATAGAAAAGAGATTTAACAACATAGCAAGTCTTTCGGCAGACTTTTCCGAGATGATTATACCAATGATGGGAGATACACAATTTTTTGCCGGAACAATAGATTTCTCAAGACCCCATAGTTTAAGAATGGAAATTACAACTCCAGAGCAAGAATTGATTGTCTATGATGGAAAAAATGCGTGTGTTTATCTACCAGACGAAAAGTACTGTATTATCTATAATGTCGAGACCGAAATGAGCATGAAGAAGCTGCCCGAGTATATTTTTGATCCTTTTAAAAGCCTCACTGTGGATTCTTTGAACACCGGTACGAAATTCATCCATCTTCATTTTTCAACGAAAGATACTAAGGATTTGTTCGACATTATAATACTAAAGATCTCGAAGGACAAATTACTTCCGCTTTCACTGATATTTCATGATAAAACAGGAAACAAAACAGTATACGACTTAACAAACATTCGAATAAATAGCGATAAAATCGTGGATTTTACTTTTACTCCACCACTTGATGTTGAAGTCATTGAAAAATAGAATCCGGTTTAACAAAAAGAATAATATAAGAACAAAAGGCAAATGGGAAGAGATAGAAATATAGCAAAATTGGCTAAATTAAAACCTATTCGAGAAATTGCAGCCAGCATTGGAATAAAGGATGAAGAACTGGAACTATATGGAAAATATAAAGCCAAAGTAGATTTAATGGCTCTTGAAAGACTTAAAAAGAAAAAAGATGGTAAACTAATTCTGGTCTCTGCAATTACACCAACCCCAGCAGGTGAAGGTAAGACAACAGTGGCAATTGGATTGTCTATGGGACTTGTGAGAATCGGCCATACGGCTATTGTAACTTTAAGAGAACCCTCTCTTGGACCTTTATTTGGCATGAAAGGTGGTGCAACCGGCGGAGGTAAATCTCAGGTTCTCCCTATGGAAGACATAAATTTGCACTTCACTGGAGACATTCATGCGATTACGTCTGCTCACAATCTTATATCTGCAACGGTTGACAATCATATTTTCAGAAGAAAAAAACCGGAGCTCGACCCGAGAAGAATACAATGGTCAAGGGTTATGGACATGAATGATAGGTCGTTAAGACATTTGATAATAGGTCTTGGAGGAAGGAAAAATGGTTTTCCAAGAGAAACATCGTTCAGCATTACAGCTTCATCTGAAATAATGGCAATTCTTTGTCTTTCTGAAACCTTTGATGAATTGAAACACAGAGTCTCTACCATTCTGATTGGTTTTACCTACGAAGGCGATCCAGTTTACCTGAAAGACCTTAAAATAGGTGGAGCAGTTTCCTCACTACTAAAACACGCGATCAAACCAAACCTTGTCCAGACAACGGATGGAACTGCAGCATTCGTTCACGGAGGTCCTTTTGCAAATATAGCTCAGGGAACCTGCTCGGTACAATCAATGGAATTGGCTCTAAAACTGAGCGAATTCGTGATAACAGAAGCAGGATTTGGCTTTGACCTTGGTGCAGAGAAATTCTTTGATATTGTTGCACAGAAATCCTATCTTAGTCCCAAAATCGTCGTCCTTGTTACAACAACAAGGGCACTGAAGATGCATGGAGGAAAGGACTTGAGAACAGTAGAAAAACCTGACCCTGGTGCCGTCAAAAAAGGTCTTTCAAACCTAAAAAAACATATCGAGAATATTCAGAAGTTCAAAGTTCCAGCAGTCATTGCAATTAATAAATTCAGCGACGACACCGAAGAAGAAATAAACATAATCAAAAAATACTCCAAGAAAGCAAATGTGCCCTGCGCATTAATCGAAGAATACGAGAAAGGTGGTGAAGGATCTAAAGAGCTTGCTCAAATTGTGGTTAAGTCAAGTAACAATAAGAGCAGATTTAAACCTCTTTATAGCCTTACCGTTAGTGTTGAAAAGAAAATCGAGAAGGTTTGCAAAGAGATTTATGGTTCAAAAGCAGTCGACTATACCAAAACAGCAAGACATGACTTGGAAATCATCAGAAAATTGGGTTTTGAAGACCTACCTGTTTGTATTGCAAAAACCCAAAAATCACTATCCGACAATCCTAAACTTCTTGGGAGACCAAAAGATTTTCTTATAACGGTGAAAAGAATAATAATATCTTCAGGGGCTGGTTTTCTGGTTCCTATTACGGGAAACATCCTCCTAATGCCTGGTTTACCGAAAGTCCCTGTTGCAGAAAAAGTGGACATCGATGAGAACGGAAATATCACAGGATTGTTTTGACAGCTGAGAAACATAACAAAAATGTTGTGAGATATCTCGCAGCAACTAATCAAAAAAGGGAGGAAAAATGAGAAAAACATTTTTAAGCGTATGTCTATTATTGCTTTTAGCCTCGTTAGTATTCGCTTCTCCAACAATAAGAGGAAACAGAGGAGTTTTAAGGGTTTTTGCAGCTGATGCAGAAATATATTCTACAAAAAGACCCACGCTCTTTTTTGGATTTTATCAAGGTTATGCTCAACAAAACGATATGAAAGAACTGGATTACAGCTTAAACTTGACAATGCTTGTTTTTGAGCGGTTCGAATTCTCTTATCTTATTCAAAACCTTAGTTCGGATTTTAGAAGTCAACCGCTATCCAACGAATTTAAGTTGAAAATAGTAACATTGAAAACGCCTTTCCTTAAGGTATCGCCAATTGGTTTGTTTGGATTTCCAATCGGTGGGAGTGGGGGTCAGACCACTCTTGGTGGTTATATAACTGCCACAGCGGACCTTGGAGCATCAAGGAAACTCATTCCACTGAGATTGCACGCAAATTCTGGCTATCTAAAATCGGGTGATAATGCAACTATTCCTATTTCGGGAGCAATCGTATACCCAACGAACTACGTCGATATCTTCCTTGAATCAGGAATCCCTGATGTAGACAACACGCAAAGAATAACTATCACACCTGGTATTAAAATCAAACTTTGGGGAATTCGTGTTACAACAGGACTGGATTTTTACACGGAAGGTGAACCAGAAAAGAAGTTCAACTTCATGTTCAGCTGGCTCGGACCATTTACTGGTACTCAATTAATTCCTCACATAGGTATTGGAAAAATAAGAGGATACGTGTATGACAATAAAACGAATGACCCGGTCGAAGCTGATATCTTCATCGAAGGTGATATAAACAGGAATTCTAAATCATCGAGTAAAGGAATATTTTCCGTTGATGAATTGCCTCCAGGGGAATACACTCTTATGGTAACTGCAGAAGGATACTTAAAAGAGATCCAGGAAACAGAAATCAAAAGAGGCAGGACAAACAAGATAGACGTAAGTCTAATCCCTGTTGAAAGCAGCTTCAGTGGAACTGTTATCGATTCGCAAACGAATGAACCTTTGAGCGCACACATTGCTATAATACCCCGTATTTTTCTTACATTCGATACAGATTCGACTACAGGTACATTCTATACAGAAATAGATAAAGGCTCGTACGAGGTTACAGTATCGAAAGAAGGTTATAAAGCATTGTGGGATTCCATAACAATTCTCCCTCAAAAAACAACAAAAAGGTTATACAAGCTGACAAAATTGGACAAATCAGGAAGATTTAATGGTTGGATCTTCGATTTTGATACGGAAAAACCTCTGTCTGCAGTTATTCGCCTTGACGATAGAACCTTTATATTGAACGACACTTTAACAGGAGAATTTGCTTCGATGCTAGAGGTAAGAGAGTATTTACTATCAATTCACAAGAACGAATACAGCCCCATAGAAGACACGATCGATGTCAAGCAGGACTCGACCATCGACAAAATCTACAAACTTCGAATGATAAGAGAAGTTCAAGAGGTTGAAAAGGAAGTTATCATCTCATTTAACGATGTCCTTTTCGATTTCGATAAGTACGACATTAAGAAAGAATTTCACGCAGAGTTAGACAGCCTCGCAACTATTCTGAGAAACTGCGACAAAAAGATAAAAATAAAACTTTCAGGTCATACGTGTAGCAAGGGAACGGATAATTACAATCTCGAACTATCCAGAAAAAGAGCTGAGTCTGTAAAAAGCTATTTGATCGATAAGAACGTAGCCGAAATCCACATTGAAGCTGAGTACTATGGAGAAGCCAAACCAAAACACGATAACACGCATGAAGAATCGAGGAAGAAAAACAGAAGGGTAGAAATTCGAAATTAACATGAGAGCCGAAGAAAAATTACTCAAACAGATTCCAATATTTGAGACGCTTAATGCCGTTTCCCTTAAAAAGTTAGCGAAAGTTTCCACAAAAGAACACTTCAAAAAGGGCACAAATATTATAAGGGAAGGAGAACTGGGAGATTCTCTCTATATTATTCTTGAAGGTGAAGTTGAAGTTGTAAAAGGAGTAAAGCGAGCGAAAAAGAGTTTTGCATTCCTTAAACCTTTTGATTTTTTCGGAGAAATGGCGATTTTGGAAAACAATCCTCGTTCGGCAACCGTTATTGCAAAAGAACATTCAGTTCTTTTGAAACTTTGCAAAACCGATTTCGAAAAACTGCTGGTCAAGCATTCACATATCTCTCTTGAAATTATGAAAACGATGAGTGCAAGAATACGTGAAACTGATTCCAGCATTATTATGGACTTGAAGAAAAAAAACAAGGAATTAAAAGAGGCTTATAGCAACCTAAAAACAGTACAGAATGAACTAATAAAGACAGAGAAACTAACAACGATTGGAAAGGTCGCCGGAGGAATAATCCATGATTTGAAAAACCCATTAAGTGTCGTTAAAGGTTATGCCCAGTATATAAAGCAGCGCAAAGGATTATCTGAACCGGTAATGCATGCGGCAACAACAATACTCCATGTTGTAAACATAATTCTTACTATGACTCAAGAAGTTCTTGAATTCTCGAAAGATGAATACAGATTGGAAAAACTCCCCATAAAAATCGACAAATTGATTCAAGAAATATCTGCAATATCGATAAAGGAACTCGAGGAAAACAAGGTTAAACTAACTCTTAACCTGAAAGCCAACTGCCAGTGTGAAATAGACCCTCAGAAAATGAGGAGAGTATTCTTCAACATAATATCGAATGCACAGGATGCAATGCTGGACGGTGGAAAACTCACTATATCCACTTTACTTAAAGATAAACGCGCTTTAATAAAATTCCACGACACCGGAATAGGAATAGATAAGGATAATCTGAAAAAAATCTTCGAACCTTTTTTCTCCAAAGGAAAGAGAAAAGGGATAGGACTCGGTATGTCCATAACAAAGAGAATTGTCGAAGAACACAATGGTGAAATCGATGTACAGAGTATAAAGGGGAAGGAAACGACCGTAACGGTATACTTGCCAGTTATTTGAATCGATTCAATGAAACCATAACAAACTGGGCATCTTGTCTTTCTGAGTGACCGGGAACCTGCGGTGGAGCATTCCATTGATTTCCAAATTTCACATATATGAATAACAATAACATTAAGCAAGTCTTAAAGATACTTTCATTAGAGAAAAAAAAATGGAAAGTCCCGATCGTTGGCAAGATACAGGACGAATTTAAGGATCCTTTCCCGGTTCTTATTTCCTGTATATTGAGTTTGCGAACCAGGGATAGCGTAACAGCAAGAGCTTCGAAAAACCTTTTTGCACTTGCCAATACTCCAAAAAAGATGCAGATGCTTTCACCTGAAAAAATAAGGAAGACCATATATCCTGTTGGCTTCTATAGGAAAAAGGCAAAGACAATTAAAACAATAAGCAAAATAATAATGAATGAGTATGATGGACTTGTTCCGGATGAAATCGATGAACTGCTGAAATTACCAGGTGTAGGAAGAAAGACCGCAAACCTGGTTGTGACTGTCGCTTATAATAAATCAGGTATTTGTGTTGATACGCACGTTCACAGAATCACAAATAGATGGGGCTATGTGAATACAAGGTCACCGTTCGAAACCGAAATGATGTTGAGACGAAAATTACCTAAGAATTACTGGATCAGCTTTAATGACCTTCTTGTTACTTTTGGACAAAATCAATGCAAACCTGTGTCTCCGAATTGCCGTATCTGTAAAATTTCAAAATACTGTGAATTTTACAAAAAAAACCTTGACAAGTCAAATGATTTCCTGTATAAATAAAAAATAAGGAAAGGAGGTGACTTTTTTAACATTAATCCTTAACAAATGGAGGTATTTTATGCTTAAGTACACATTTATTGTTGCATTAGTCTTGCTCTTTGCAGTAAGTTTTTCTTTTGCAGGAGAGATTCAGAATAATTCTTTTTCCCTCAGTCCGAATCCGTCGCTGTCAAAGGTTAAAGCAATCCCTCTAGGTTCACGCTACGACGACAGCTTGTATTTTGGAACACTCGTTGGCTACAATTCCATCGGTCTCACAAGTGCCGGGACATGGGAAGGAGCCATCAGAATGACTCCAGCGGAGCTCGGTGCGTATGCAGGATGGGAAATAGTAGCTATCAAATTTTACCATTACGATACAACTCCTCTGAACAACGTAATTAAGATTTATGACAACGGTTCCTCGACACAGCCGGGTGGCGTATTAACATCAGAAGCTTACACATCCACTGTACCAGAATGGGTTTATGTAGTTCTATCCAGCCCTGTTACGATATCGGGTTCTGGCGATCTATGGGCATCTGTAGAGATATACCAGTCTGGTGGTGGTGTATTTCCTTTTGGTGTAGATGCGGGACCAGCGGTTGATGGAAAGGGAGACTGGGTAATGTTGAGTGGTAGCTGGAGTGAACTTCAGACTTATGGTCTGGATTACAACTGGCAGCTATGTGTATTCGTTAATCAAGGAGGAGGAGATCCGGATATTGAATGTAACCCAAACCCTCTTGCTTTTTATGCAAAGGATAATGCAATCATGCTTGAATACACATATAGAAATTATCCCAACAAAATCGATAGAGAACTACAACAGAAAATGGAAAGTTCCTCATCAGTTGAACTTATTCCAGTTATTATTGAATTTGATAAGCTAATTGATAGTGATTTTCTACGGAAATGCGTAAAAGAAATGTCCAAACCAGAGAGAAGACATTTTACAATAACTACGCTTAAGGGTTTCTCCACAGAATATCAGGCAAATGTGATGAATTACCTGCATGAATTAGAAAGCTTCGGAAAAGTTGAAAGGTTAAGCCAGCTATGGTTAACCAACTCCGTTGGGATGAATGCAACAAAAGAAGTAATTTCTGAGGCTGCAAATTATCCTAATATTGCAGTTATCTGGTTAGATAATAAACTTTCCAAAACAACCGACTACAGAGGTTTAGGTAGTTCTTCGATGGGTCTTCCCGATGGACGAGCAATCGTCTGGAATGTTACTAAAATAGATGCAGACGATGTGTGGGGACTTGGATACACGGGTCAAAATATCATTGACGGTCATGTGGATACAGGTGTAAACTATAACCATGTGGATTTGGCTGACCATCTCTGGGATGGAGGTGGTTCTTATCCTAACCATGGATATGATTTTATTAATAACGATAACGACCCGATGGACCAAGATGGGCATGGTACCCATACTGCAGGAACCGTAGCAGGTGATGGTACAGCAGGAACGCAAACAGGCGTTGCACCGGATGCGCAGGTTATGTGTTTGAGGGCAGTTCCAGGAAATCTTTCGGTGTTGCAGAATGCGGTTAACTTTGCGCTTACCCAGAATGCGGATGTACTCAGTATGTCGGCAGGATGGGATAGTACTGGGGCTGGAGGCAGCTGGAATTACCTGAGCACACAGAATAGATATATGGTAGATAATTGTATGACTGCGGGAGTTGTATTTTCAACGTCGGCTGGTAATGGTGATGGTTATGGTGGCCATTATGCTGTCCCCTACGACATAGGAATACCTGCTAATAGTCCGGCCCCGTGGTATGGAGGTGAAGGGCACAGTTCAGTAATGGCAGTAGGTGCTACCAATCAGAGCAACACATTGGCATCATTTTCAAGTCATGGAGCAACCCAGTGGTTCTTCAGCCCATGGTATGAATATCAGTATCCAACGGGGCTTATTAAGCCCGATGTCAGTGCACCTGGTGGAAGCCCTGGAATTACTTCTCTTAACTACGCTAACAACAATGGCTATGTGGGAGGATGGCAAGGAACATCAATGGCATGTCCGCATCTAACAGGTGTAATTGCACTGATGCTTTCAAAAGACCCGTCTCTAACACCCGAGGAACTCGATAGCATCATAGAATTAACTTGTCTTGACCTTGGTTCTGTCGGAAGGGATAATTACTTTGGAGCAGGGCTGATAAATGCTCTTAATGCTGTAAATGCAATTGGCAGTGCTTCTGTAACAGGTAATTTCTACTGCAAGAATGTAGGAACAGCGACACTGATAGTGACGAATATTACAAAAGCCGCTTCCTGGATAACTTCGGTTTCACCCACAGCTTTCAACGTTGCAGTCGGTGATTCACAGGGTGTAGGAGTTATTATAGACACATCAGGATTGTCGCCCGGGAATTACTATGATACGCTCTGGATAACATCGAATGACCCTGATGAGAACCCATACCCAGAAGTTGTGATACTATATCATGGCACTGGTGTCAATGAAACCCCTGTTGTAAAAATTGTTCCTGTAAATTGTTTTGTGAGATGCAATCCGAATCCAGCAAGAAATTCTACTTCTATCAATTTCGTTATTCCGAAGAAAGCCGATGTTTCGCTTGGACTATATGATGTATCAGGCAGAAAGGTATCCTCTATTGCACAGGGAGAATTCAGCATTGGAAATCACAAATTGTCTTGGAATAGAAAAGGAAAAGCAGGAGTTAGAATACCACAGGGTATTTACTTCATAAAAATGCAAGGAGAAGGAATAAACGCTAAGGGAAAACTAATACTCCTTGATTAAGGGATCAGCAGTAACCAAAAAGGGGAGTGTTTAACACTCCCCTTTTTCAATGATATTAAGGGTCTCGTCTCAAAATGAAAAAGATCAAAGCGGTTGCACTATTTTCAGGTGGACTTGACAGTTTGCTTGCTGTGAAGACCATGCTTGATTTACAAATTGAAATGCATGCGATAACTTACATAACACCGTTTTATATGCCCAGCAGGAGACACATTAAGGATATTCAAGAGGCTGCCGGGAAATATGGTATAAGTCTGAAGTTTAAAACATTCGGCAGGGAATACATCGAATTAATTAAACATCCAAGGTTCGGCTATGGCAAGAATATGAACGCGTGCGTAGATTGCAGGATTCTAATGCTTAAGGAAGCAAATAGATACCTGGAGGAAATAGGCGGACAGTTTATAATTACTGGAGAAGTGCTGGGAGAAAGACCAATGACACAGAATAAGAAAGCGTTGATGTTAATTGAAAGGGAATCTGATCTTTCAGGAAAAATAATCAGACCACTCTCAGCGAAAGTCCTGAAAGTAACAATTCCGGAAGAAAATGGTTTAGTAGATAGAGAGAAATTGTTTGGGTTTCAAGGTCGTTCAAGAAAAGCACAGATAGAACTGGCAGGAAGTTTCGGAATACAGAACTACCCAACTCCAGCCGGAGGGTGTCTTCTCACAGACTTGATGTTTTCAAGGAAACTCAGAGATGCATTCAAGCATAATGAATGCTCTTTAAGACAAATTACGATTCTTAGATACGGGAGACATTTCAGATTAAAAGGTGGTGCGAAGGTTACAGTTGGAAGAAACGAGAAAGAGAATGGCATTATTCTTTCACTATCTACAGCTGAAGATATTTGTATGGAAGTAGAAACATTTGTTGGTCCCATCGCATTACTACAAGATTCGAGAAGTAAAGATGATGTTAGAATAGCAGCGTCAATATGCCTTAGATATAGTGACTGCCCGGAAGAAAAAGGAAATGTCAACTACTGGAAAGATAAGAAAAAATCAAAATCTGTGAAAGTTGAAAAAATAGAGAAGAAAAACTTAGATAAATTGCGTATTTAGACTGTAGAATTCACGATTGCCCGGCATATCTAATAATCATTTTCTTGTCATTTGGTTTTATCTTTAGGAAGAATATCCCGATGTCAAAAGTTCCCTTTTCCTTTACTTCAAGGCGAACAACCCTTGCCGTCGCAGTTATTTGTTTTCTTTTGAACGGAGGAGTGAAAGTTATTTCGATGATTGAAGATATGGGAAGAGGTTTTTTGTCTTCGAACAATAATCCTCCACCACCAACGTTTTTTATTTTTGCCTTTTTTTTTGTTTTCTTGTCAACAATTGTGTACGATACATTCCAATCAGCGGAAATGCGAGCAAATTCCCTTTTCTCTTTGAAGAAGATATAAACTTTGTTTTTTCCATCGTTCTTTGCCCTAAAAAGGGCCGTATCAGCATTTTCGATCAATTCCTCTGGACTATTGCCGTCTACACCGAAAGTTGCTATGCCTGCGCTAACCGTGGTGTGGTACTTTCCTTTTTGCAGGAAATTTTTCTTTGCAACACTTCTCCTCAGCCTTTCTGCGGCTATTACCGCTTTTCGACCTCTTGTTTCTGGTAGTATAACTACAAACTCATCGCCACCAAATCTACAGGCATAATCTACTTCACGAAGAGCATTTCGTATGATGTTTGCTACGCTCCTAAGAACTTTATCACCGAAAGTATGACCCTTAAAGTCATTACACTTCTTAAAATCATCGATATCAATAAACATTATGGAGAGATCCTGGCTGTATCGTTTTGACCTTTGGACCTCTCTGTACAGAGTTTCAATAAAAAAGCGTTTATTATAAAGCCCAGTAAGGTCATCCGTTATTAAGGATTTTTCGATTTTCTCAAAGATTTCTATTTCTATTATCTTCGGATTTTTAATTTGTCTGTTGATGGATATGAAGTAATCCAGCATTGCAACCCTTAAAGCAACATTCCTTTTCAGCGTTTTACTCATACTCTGTCTGTGTTTAAGGATTTCAGACCATGTTTTTTCTGCTTCTTTCGGATCTATCTCCAGGTGAGTGAAGACCTTAAGCAGATTCGAAAACACCCTATCGCCATCCTGTGTCATTATTGCCTTTATTTTATCAAGTAACCATACCTGTGTTTTCTCGTCCTCTTCAAGTAGGTTAATTATTTCATTGAATATAGGACTCTTTTTCATATTACTTCCTTCCTTTTTTTAAAGCCATTGGGTCATATCTTCATTCATTTATTCTTCATCCTCCAATGTTTCTTTTACCATTACTGTTCTGCAAGGATTGTCATTCTGAATTTATTTAAGAATCTCTGTGCATTTCCGTTTTCACCGATACTCCGTTTCACTCCTCTCTCGTTTCTCGTGCTGTTTGCTATTCGCTGCCCTTATTGGCGGAGGTGTGTAGGAATCGAACCTACCGTCCCCGTCTGAGGACAACTGGATTTGAAGTCCAGTAGAGACACCAGCCCCTATCCACCTCCATTTCTACTTTACACCCAAAAATAAAACCAGGAACTCAAATCCATTTCCCAGTTTTGTTGAATATTCTCTCATTATTGAGCCCTATGTCTGAATCACGCTTTACATTAAGAAATTAATATAAACCATATTTCGTAACTCGTCAAGGAAAAAAGCGGGGTGAAAGCCCGTTTTGTCGTTTTTGTGGATGCTATCTATTGCTCCCCAAATGCTGTTAGAAAAGAATTTCTTCCGGCATACACGGCTTTTTCACCCAGTTGTTCTTCGATTCTCATAAGTCGGTTGTATTTTTCAACTCTCTCTCCACGACAGGGTGCACCGGTCTTTAATCTTCCTCCTCCCATGGCAACGGTAAAATCGGAAATAAAGGAACTGACTGTTTCTCCGCTTCTATGGGAAACAACAAAACCCCAGTTATTTTTCTTTGCCAGATTAATGGCTTCGATTGTTTCGGTAATAGTGCCAACCTGGTTGATTTTGATAAGAACTGAATTTGCAGCTTTTCTTTTAATTCCTCTCTTGATTCGCTCGACATTTGTAACAAAAAGGTCATCGCCTACAAGTTCTATATGGTTACCAATTTTCTTATTGAGTTTTCTCCAACCTGCCCAGTCGTCTTCTGCAAGTCCATCCTCGATGGATATAATCGGATACTTTCGGACAAGGTTCTGGTAAAGCTCGATCATTTCTTCGGCGATGAGTTCTTCATTTTCTATCCTGAGTCTGTATTTTGATTTAATGAAAAAGCAGCTTGCTGCAATATCAAGGGATATTCCTATTTGTTTACCTGGACTGTATCCAGCTTTTTCGATTGCATTTATAATAAGCTCGATGGGTTCCTCATTGGAGTTAATAGTAGGAACAAATCCACCTTCATCTGCTACGCTTATACTTAGTCCTCTATCCCTCAGGATTTTTTTCAAAGTGTGGTATGTTTCGCTTGCCCATCGTAATGCCTCTCTTACGTTTTTCGCACCATAGGGGACAATCATATATTCTTGAAAATCGGGTCCTTGCATAAGGGTATGAACACCACCGTTGATTACATTGATCATTGGAACTGGAATTTTAATGGTATTGGAATCGGCAAGATATTCGTAAAGGTGAACCCCGCAAGCTTTTGATGCGGTTCTTGCGATAGCCATAGATACTCCGCATATTGCATTTGCACCAAGTTTGCCTTTATTCTGAGTTCCATCCAGTTCACACATAAGTTCGTCAAGTTCTTTCTGTGCCGTGATGTCTTTTCCCTGCAATGCAGGTCCTATAATTGAGTTAATGTTCCTTACTGCATTTAATACGCCTTTTCGACCAAAGCGCTTAGAATCTTTGTCTCTCAATTCCACTGCTTCATGTGTGCCCGTTGAAGCTCCAGAGGGTACTGACTCAAACCCGATAATACCCGAATTCAGTTCGATTTCTACTTCGATAGTTGGATTTCCTCTGGAATCCAATATTTCTCTTCCCCTTATCGATTTTATTGGTTCTTTCATATTGAATAACCTCCTTATTCATTTACTACAGAACTCTACCAATGATTTTTTCCCGTGGTTTAAAACCATCCTGCAATCGTTTGGAAGCAGCATATCAAATTCGAGTTCAGACAGTTTCTTCAAAGATTCAAATTCCTTGTTATGATTGATTGTATAAGGATTCGGTTTCTTAAGCTTTCCAAGTGTATAAGGGACCGTATCCCCGCAAAATAGAAGTTTTCGGTTTTTAAGATAGAGTGAGATGCTTCCTTTCGTATGACCTGGTGTGTGATACACAACAAGGTTATCTATTATATCACCATTCTTAAGTTTTTTATTCACTTTCACGCTTTCTTTTCGAAAAACAAGTTCGGTTACGAAAAGTAGCAACTTCACCCACCATGATCTATTCATTTTGTAAGAATGTTCTTTACCTTCTATAATTGGTGCATCATTAGAGTGCGCGGCAATCTTTGCCCCGGTGAGTTTTTTGAGTGCACGCGCATTTCCTTTATGATCGATATGGTGATGGGTGAGTATGATTAGTGTGAGTTCATCGGGTTTCCTGCCTATACTGCGAATGAAATGGATAATGCGTTTTGCCTGACACGGGAAACCTGTGTCTATTAAAGTTAGGTGTTTACCAACAAGAAGGAAAGCACGATTGAATAGGAGTTTTATGGAAAAAACGTTTTTCACTATTTCCATAAGGAAACATTACCACATTTTACCTAAAAAATCAACCCCGTAGCTTCAATCGTCAAAAAAATGTAAGTTTTTTTAGTTTCATAAATCAAATACTAAACGACAGATTTTTCTTATTTTTGAATTTCAACCAATGTCCCGAATTCCACAATATCGAACAACTCTATTATGTCCTCGTTTTTCATTCTTATGCAGCCGTGAGATGCCGCTTTACCAATTAGTCCTTCTTCCTGCGTACCATGAATGTAGATGTGTCTTTTGTATGAATCAATTCCCTGCCCTTTATTAATGCCTTTTTGTAATCCTTCTAAACGTAGTATGCGTGTCGTTATGAAGTCCATTTCGACATCGGTGCTGTCCGTATAAATTTGTGTTATCTTCCCTCTGTCGGGTCCATAATTAAGAATCGTTCCTGGCTTTTTGCCTTTACCTGTTTTCTTTGCAATACGATGAGTACCCAGGGGCGTTCTGTTGCTTCCTGCTTTATTTCCGATACCATACTTTGAGGATGAAATGGAATATGCTCTGACGATTTCATTCCCCTTGACCAGATAAAGTTTCTGATTTAAGATACTTATAATTATCGCAAACTGGCTGGATGTCAGACCGAATTGGCTTTGCAGTTTCTCTATGGATGTTTCGCGCTGAAAGAAGCTATTCTCATCTCCAAGTGATTGTTTTTTAATCCGTTTCTTAGGTGAGTCATTTGAACAATTCATAAGGAAAACGAGAGAAAATAGTAAAAAAGATAAGGGCATAAATACCTTCTTCAATCTCATCTACATTTATCATATAGAAAAAAAGAAAAATGTCAAGAGCGAAATTCAAACCAGAAAAATCAGAAGCTATGCACTGACATTTTCTTCCTATCACCGCGAATTCATTTCAGGGTCTCTGAAAAATCGAGATGCTGAAACCCTGAACTTACTCAGGGCAGGCTTAGTTCAGCACGACAGTTGTCATAGTGGCAGGTCAGGATTCAATACAACGGGTGGAGATTGTTTTATCTACTCGATATGAGAAAGAACCATATTGTCTGAATAACAACTTAGATTATTAATTGATAATTAACATGCGATTACACTTTAAAAGAAATAAAAAGATTGACAACGTATGAATTTGCCTGTATAAGAATTAATTAAGTTGATAAATGCAGTCCTTAGGTTACTGTTATCAGAAAAACTTACAACATAAAAGGAGGTACAATGAGTGAACGTGTACAGGTCAATCTGGGTGTAGAAGATATTCCACACCGGTGGTATAATATAATTCCTGACCTTCCAGAACCACTTCCACCCCCGAGAGACCCTGAAGAAGGTGAGTCAAGACTTAAGAAATTACCGGAACTGATGATAGGAGAATGTTTGAAACAGGAAATGTCAACCGATAATTGGATTGATATTCCCGAAGGTATCAGAACTTTGTATGCACAAGCTGGAAGACCGAGACCACTTTTCAGGGCACTGAATCTTGAGAAAAAGCTTGATACACCAGCAAAAATGTATTACAAAAGCGAGTTTTTTAGTCCTACCGGAAGCCATAAAGTTAATACTGCTCTCGCACAGTGTTGGTATGCAAAACAACAGGGTTTTGAGAGAGTGACGACCGAAACAGGTGCAGGGCAGTGGGGAACTGCTTTGTCTTATGCTTCGGCAGTAGCTGGAATGAAATGTACGGTTTTCTGGGTCAGAAGTGTATATAACTGGAAAGAAGATAGATTGGCATTGATGAAATTGTTAGGTGCAGAGGTTTATGCATCACCGAGTCCAATGACGGAATTCGGAAAGACACTGTATGATAAAAATCCGGACCACGTAGGTTCACTTGGCATTGCCATCTCCGAAGGTTTAGAAGATTCCGAGAAGGATCCAAAAGCAGTCTATTGCCTGGGTTCCGTTCTCAACCATGTTCTCATGCATCAAACAGTGATTGGACTGGAAACAAAAAAGCAGTTCGAAGTTTTTGATGACTATCCTGATTTAGTGATTTCTTGCTTTGGGGGTGGCTCAAACTTCGGAGGTTTTGCATTACCCTTTGTTGGCGATGTTTTGAAAAAAGGAAAAAAAATAAAGTTCATTGCTGCGCAAAGCAAGGTTTCTCCAAATTTGCAGGGCAATTACAAATACGATTTTGCTGATTATGCAGAGAAGACACCTCAGTTAAAGATGTATACGCTCGGTCATAGGGTTGATATGCAGCCAATAAAGGCAGACGGGCTTCGATACCATGGTGCTTCACCAATTATCAGCCTATTGCGAGACAAAGGTTATATCGAAACTATTGCGTACCCGGGCGACGAAAAATATGTTTTCGAAACCGCAAAGCTCTTCACCGAAACGGAAGGATGGTTACCGGCTCCTGAATCTGCGTATTCCATTTGTTGCGCAATTGAAGAAGCGTTAAAATGTAAGGAATCAGGAGAAAAGAAGGTAATAGCATTTAATGTTTCTGGTCATGGCTTTCTGGATATCCCTGGATACAAAGCAGTTCTGGGCATAAAATAATAAGGTGAGGATTAAACTATCTTTATAGTTTTTACCTAACCAGTATGTCAACCCTGTCTGTTTTGACTTTTCCCACGACTGCATAGCCTGCAGTATGTATTACCACACCTTTGGGCAGTATGATTTTGTCGCTTATAAGCTTTGCTATATTATTAGCCCTTTGCTGTGATATTGTCTCATTCGTTGAATAGGCTTTAACCGATATTCGCCTTATGAATCTTTTTCTGACTATGTCACAACTTTCGGTGAGAAGATTCATTACACTTTTTCTAATTTCAGATTTCCCGGGTTCAAAAACCTCGCGACCATCCAGTCTTATAATCCAATCTATGTTTTCCTTGTAGAGTATACCCTGCACGCGAATCTCTTTTCCCATCACTCTGGAACGGTTCCCCAGTTTATCCACGGCTGTTGCATAGTATGTATAGGAAGAGCCAACATCTATCATCTTGTCTTTCTCTCCTCTTCCATTCCAGAAAAGTTTCATGGGGGGTTTGCCTTTACCGGCAAATGTATTAAAAACTGTTCCAGCTGCATCGGTTATCACAAGTTCCCATTCGGCAACATCGTGGCCATAGAGTGGATGAAAAAGGGCAATTTCATTCCTGTTTATTCCGGTTAACCAGGGGTGGAAAAGCTGGTCGCTTGCGAGTGTGGGAAGAGGTGTGCTTGCAATATCGGAATTCTTTATTAATTCCTTGTCATAAATGAAACCCTTCTCACCGGCATAGGATTCTATTATCTCGAATATGTCGAACTTCAAAAGGGTTTGTGGTTTTAGTTCGTCTATGGTTCCCGTGAATTTCCCTTTTACCTCTTCCTCGAAAGTTCTACCGCTTCCGGATTTTTCTCCCTGTCCACCGGTTGGTTGCTCCTGAGCGGATAGCAGGGAACTCAGGGAAAGAGTTAGTACCAGTATTAGTAGATTAATAGGTAATTTCTTCATATTTTCTCCTTGAAACTTTTCGCAGCGGTTTTTAGCTTAGAGAGTGAACTTAATAGTAATAATTCCCCATTGTGTTTCTTGAATTACATTAGGGGGAAGCGCGGCGAATCTCCATTTTACTAAAGCCTTCTTTGCAGAATTATCCCATGAACCGGAGCCACTCGTTCTTTCGATAAACGCATTGGTTTTTACTACGCCACTCGGTGTTACCCAAAATCGTATTTGAACAACGGCAGATACACCCTGTTTTAGAGCCCACTCAGGATAAGGAGGAAGATATTTTGCAAGTATCTTTCTACCAGAAAGTGGACCTGTAATGCTGACCGAGGGTCCCGAACGTTTTCCTGCTCCTTTTATCTTCATACTTTCGTTCTTGTTTGATGTGATTGGCGCAACAGTAGGTCTCTCAGCTATGTTTGAAACAGGTTCTTTTTCAAGCTCAAGGGGTGCTTCCGAACCGCTTCCACCTGCTGAAGTGTAAAGTCCAATCTGTCCTCTTTTGGGACCGCCTTTGTCTTTTATGATGATACTGGGTGCCTGGAGTATTTCCTCGGTGGATTTTTGTGAAGAACCGACTCTTATGATGTCGGTTACACCACCTTCTGCTCCTTCGAAATCATCATATGAATCAAGGTCAATTGCAGTTTGAGATCGGTCTATATCCTTGCTTGAAATGTCAATACCTTTCGTTTCATCTACACCGGGAACCGGTGGAAGGGACTTGAGCATTTCCGACACGTCTTCGTTGCTTAGCGACGGCAAATCTTCTTCCTTCGTGAACATATTTTTGAGTGCTTGGAGAGGACTGATGGTCCGGGGGGCTTTTACGGAACTTGGAGGTAGTGTCTCATCGATAAATTCAACGCTTTCGAGTCTTTCCAGCGGAGCAGCACTCTGCTTGTGTATTACAAGAAAGAACAGCAAAGAGTGAAAAACAATGGAGAGAACAACATTGAAGAAAAATGAACGCTCATAGAAGCCCAGTGTTAGACGCATAACTCATCGCCTCCTTTATGTTCTTTGAACAGTGCCAACGGATATCCGTTGAGCACCAAGTTTTTTCGATGTCGATATTATGGAAATTACTATTCCGTGCCTAACATTTCTATCTGCCTTTATAATTACCATTCTATCCGGATATGTATCGATTTGCTTCTTAAGATAAACTGGATATTGCTCGAAAGATACGATTTTTTCGTTAATAGAAATTCTGTTAGCGTTTTCCGGAGGAATTGCAGGTGTTATTGTTACCGTTATATTTGCATTCTGTCTGGGTTCCACGGTCGCTGCCTTTGGGAGTTGTATGTTTAATGGGGAGGTAACCATCATAATCGGGGTTGTCACCATCAGTACGACGAGGAGAGTAAAAGAAACATCGCAAAGAGGTGTAATCATTATTTCCGCTTTTGGAACCCTTGTCACTCTTTTCATATCCAATACCTCCTGTTTTTCCCCTTATTAGCGTTGGTTACTTTTTGCGTTTCGATTTTCGCTTTAATATTGCTAATTTAATTGCTCCCTTTTGTTTTGCAAGGTCCAGTATCGTTACAACACTCTGATGGGGAACGTTCTCATCGGCACTTACAAGGACAATCCTCGAAGTGCTTCGAGCAAGCAGTTCGGCAAGAAGCTGTGGAAATTGCTCTTCATTAACAGGCTCATTGTTCAAAAGAATATAACCTTGGTCTGATATGTGGACATTAACTTTCACCTCTGTCTCTTTTCTCTGCTTACCTGCTTTACGCAGAGATGGTGCAGCGATGGTTATTCCCGAATGATACATCATGGGAGCACTCATCATAAAAAATAAAACCAGGAGGAGAGCTACATTTATCGTAGGTGCAATGGGAACTTCCGGAGTTTCCGGTTCTGTCTCTGGTTTTGGAAATCTTCTTTTCATTTTAAGTTATCCTCCAATAGGTCAGAAAGGTCTATGTTTTCCTGGTCTTTTCCTCCAGATTTCCCCGATCTCTTAATGGTATCAATGAACGCAAGTAGCTCTTTTGCGGCAACCTCGGTTCTTACCAAATATGTCCTGATGTGATTAAGGAAAAAATTGTAACCAATAGAAGCAGGAATTGCTATAAGAATTCCCATAACGGTAGTTACAAGTGCTTCTGCAACTCCCATCATAACGACACTGGGACCACCACTACCGGAAACGGCAAGGTCCCTGAATGCACGTATAATACCGAGAACCGTTCCCAGCAAACCAAGTAGCGGAGCGATAAAACTTATAGTACTTAAAATGCTCAGCCTCTTTTCCAGTATTGTCTTCGTTTTTAACATCTCGCCATCTACAAGTTCTGCAATATCTTCGATAGGTAAATTTCTGTTTTTTATTCCGACTTTGAGAACATCTGCAAGTGGATTACTTGCTGATTCACATACATATAGGGCTTCGTCACTCTTGTTTCTTTTCAGTGATGAACGAATCCTCTGAAGCAATCTTTCTTCGTTAATTCTCAAGCCCCTATAAGCCCAAATTCTATCTATAAGAACAGCTACAGCAAAGATAGAAAGTCCAAGTAAAAGGTCGATTGCCCAACTAGTTTTAACCAACTGTACAAAACTTATTCCTGCCATCTTTCACTACTCCTTTCTTTAAGCAGCCTTTGTCAACGATTCTATCTTTGTTTTAAGTTCCTGTGCAAAGGTTATGAACCCTGATTCCTTTATCATTCCCTTTTTGGTTTTTTCGAGAAAATCCTGGAGTTCTTTCTCCAGATTTTTTACATTGTTCTCAATACCGGTAATTCTATCAATTATTTGATTAAAGGGTTCTGAGAGATAGTGAAATTCTAACTCGTCACTCTGTCGGAATTTTATAGTCTCAGGATCTTCACCCCTTATCAGCATTTCCATATGGTTTCGTAAACGAGTAAGAGGACCAAAGAGATTCTTGGATATAAGATATGATATCCATAAAATAAGCCCAAGAAGAATAACGGTAAGGATTAAGAAAATTTTAAGAAGGTTAAGGAATAGAAATTTTCCGGAGCCTATAAGTCCCATCGTTTTTACCGCTGGCAGCCAAAAAAGGACGACGATCCCAAGCAAGGCTAAAATAACAAGCGAAAAAACACCGATCGAAATAAGTGTTCGAACAATCTTCAGCTGAAACGATTCCTTAAAAATACGGGCTTTTCTTCTCTCCATATTTGCTCCTTCCTACATATGCTGTCTAAGGTAATTTATTCTATCATTGGCACTTTTTTTTACCTGACCGTTCGTGGAAACTTGAATCAACCTTTGATAAGTATCTATTGCTTCATTGAATCGTTGCTGTTTTTCATACATAACCGCAAGTTTTGCAAGACCTTTAACCTGATTGGGGTTGTCTACAAGGGAAAGTGTTTTCAGCCTTAGATATGATTGAACAGCATCCGCTTCACGGTTCAGGTTCTCGTAACACTCACCCATTAATTCGTATAATTGGGCAGATTCTTTTGCACTTGTCGGAGAAATCGACTCGAAAATCGTTAGCGCTTTTGAGAAATCGCTCTTTTCCATATAAACAGCGCCAGCCTGGATCTTTGCCATAACGGATTTCTCAGTGTTTCCTTCTTCACCGTATTCCTGGAGGATTCTTGCAGCTTTTTCACTCTTGCCCATCTTCTTATAACAAAGAGCTAGGTTATATCTCGCATTGGAAGCAAAATCACTTTGTGGATAATCTTTTGTAATAGAGGAAAATGTTGCGGCGGCTTCCTTGTAACTGTGAACCTTGAAATATGCCATTGCCATACTAAACTTCACCTGTGGTATCATCTGACTTTCTGGGAAGTAAGCGATAAATTTCTCCGCTTCGGAGATTACATTTTTATACTCTTCCTTCTTTTTATAACATTCAACGACATTTCCCTGGGCGTCTGCAGCAAGTTCGGCTTCTGGGAAATCGACGACAACCTTTCTGAATTCCTCGATTGCCGTATCGTAATTCTGTTTTTCATATGCTTCGATACCGAGATTAAATTGAGCCTCTGCTGCAAGTTCGCTATTCTGAAATTTCTCAATGAATTCTTTCATCTTTTCAGGATGCTGAATTCCTCTTCTGTAGTAGGCACGTTCAAGTCCTGTTTGTCCATCGGTGGTAAGTTTATCATCGGGGTAGAGTTTCACGAATTTGTCGTAAGACTTAATGGCATTTTCGTCATCGTTATCGTTGTAGTAGGAGTTGGCAATTTCCAACTGTGCCTCTTTTGCAAGCTTTGATTCAGGGTAATCACTGATAACAAGTTTATAGTATGCAATTGCTTCATCATATTTGAGGGCTCTAAAATAGGTTCCCCCGATCTGGTAAGCAGCATTTGCCGCAATTGACTGTTCTGCATATTCTTTAAGAACGGTTTCCCAGGTTTTTATCGCTCTTGCAAAGTATTCCAGCTGATAATAGCATTTGCCGGCATAAAATAGAGCCTTTGCACTTGTTGGGTATTCAGGAAAAGTTTTCTGCAGCGCTTCAAATGCATCCAATGCTTTCATAAACTCCTGTGTGTTGAAATGGGCAACACCGATACCAAATTGTGCACTTATTACCGCGGATGTGTCCGTTGGATAACTTGATACAACCCTTTGTAAATTCTCTAACGCAATATTATTTCTATTCTCATGTACAAGGTCCCAACCCAATCCCGTCAGTGCTGCAGCAATGGTTGTTGGCTCCGAATATTTTTCAACAATTTCGTTATAAAATGGTTTTGACTTCTCAAAAATCGATTTATAGTAGAAGGCATCTGCAAGGTAGAAAATACCCCTTGCATACCAGTTACCTTCTTTTCTGAAAGGAATTTTTGTAAGAAGCGGATTACCTATGGCAATACTCATCTCATAATTTGCAGTACGGTTGTATGTGCGAAGAAGCATTGCAAATGAAGCATCTATGAGCTGAGAGCGTTCGTAATAATCTACAATATGCTTGAAGTGGTCCAAGGCTTCTTCATATTTTTTGCCAAGAAAAAGATTTGCTCCTGCAAGATAATCACCCAGTCCTGCGAAATCTCCGGTTTTATAAAGACTCGAGATTTGCTTGAATACAATCAGTGCCTGGGTCGAATCTCCCTTTAGCGTATAAGCTCTTCCAAGCCTTAGGCTTGCAAGAGCTGAAACTCTCTGATTGGGATAGTTCGATGATACCCTCTGATAGGATTTAATCGCATCATCATATTTCTCCATCGATTGATAACTCTGTCCGTAAACATAATTACTGTGGGAAGCAAGGAATCGATCTTTGTGAATTAGAAGTGGTTTCAAGTATTCTATTGCTGTAAGGTAATCTCCTTGATTATGATAACAGACCGCGAGTTTGAATTTGGCATAGTCCTTTAGTGCACTTCTCGGATATTTTCGCAAAAAGATTTCGTATTTATATAAGGCTCCTTTGAAATCTCCGGAGAAATACAGCACATCTCCCATTCCATAGTATGCGAACTTCGCAAGGTCACTCTTGGGGTATAATTCTATTAATTCCTTGTATGATTGTAGCGCTTCAAGATACTTTTTTAATGCAAAATGTGCTTTTGCTCTATAGAACAATCCTTCTTTCGTATCCACATCAGTGAGTTTTTCTACTGCACTCTTAAAATCTCCCTTTCCGAAAAGCAATATCCCTTCCGCTGCCAGTGTTTTTTTCGCATACTTGTAACCAGGATATTCACCTGCAAGTTTTGTAAAAATGTATTCTTCTGCTCTTTTCCAATCCTTAAGAGCGATATAGCACATTCCAACACCATACAGGGCTTCGGGAGCAAGGTAGTTGCCTTTATTATTTTTGTGAACGGTTTTAAAAATTTTGATTGCGTTTTCATATCTTTTGAGATTGTAGTAACATTCTCCTAATCTGAACTGTGCTTCTTGCCCGATCTGTTTATGTTTGACAAGACCTTTATACTTTTTCAGAGCGAGATTCCAATCTTGCTCCTCAAACAATTGTTCGGCTATCTCGAAGTCACCACCGTAATCTTTAGCAGAACTTTGAACGCAGATAAAACCAACAAAAAATGAAAGAATAGCTATTTTGAATAACATTTTCATATTTAACCTCTTCATTTACTATTTACCTTATGTTCCTCCTTTTTCTTCCGTCTTTTTTTCTCCAGTTTCTTTTTCTTCGGTTTTTTTCTCTACTTTTTCTTCCTCAGCTGTTTTCTTTTCGATTGTCTTTTCTTGTTCGTCACCCTTCTTCTCCTCTTCTGAAACCGGTGCTCCGCTTTCTTCCTTTTCTTCCAGCACGCCACCCTTCTCCTGTATTATTACCGTCCCCTCAGGACCAAGAGTTCTTAATTTTGCCAGATGCCCATACGAGAAGAGCGAGTGTCCCGATTCTTCGACAACAAGGAATTCATAGAAATATTTTCCATCTTCTACAAGATTTCCTGTATCATCTCTTCCGTCCCAGTATAGCCTTGCGGGAGGATTTCCCCATGCGTTGTAGACCCTGACAATCTCTCCCCTTCCATTCTTAACACGCAATTGCCATTTTCTTATAGGTGCTCTTGTTGCAACATTTAATTGCATCCATACGATATTGTCGGTGCCTCCTGCAAGCGGTGAAAAAATGGATTTGGAAGGAATAACTTTCGCCCTGAAGCCGCCAAAGTTAATAACAAGAGAAACACTGTGCGTTGGTGGAATCAGTCCTTGAGATTGATAGTGGTTGCTGAATGCGTAATCGATGCCGACAGCCCAGAGCTCGGCTTCTTTCCTGACACCCAGTCCCAAATTTAAATGATTTACATCCATACCTGTCCTAAGTATTAATGGCCACCAAGGTCTATATTCAATTCCTTCGTAGAATCTGGGCGCCTGATATTCGGTCCATCCAAGGTCAGAGGCAAATATCAACCTTCTTTCTAACAACTTGAATGAAATACCTGTTCTTAGTGTTATAGGAAAGATATCTCTCTCGGACTCCATTAATATGCTCGGCTTTATAGCATTCTGCACATTGATTCCAAATGAGAATGGTTTATCGGGGAGAATAAACAATCCAACATCAGCACCGTGACCAATAGCCCCCCAGTGGGAAATCTTGTGGTAAATCATTTTGTAGTTGATACCCAAAGAAAAGTATTGTCCGAGTTGCTTGGACATAGTTAGCAAAAAAGCCATCTCATTATCGCTGAATTTCCCGTTATAGCCATTATTCGATGTTCTATCTTCTATATCCGGTGTTCTGACAATCATAAAGGATGTGCCAAATGTACCGAAAATGCTTGTCGGATGGGCATAGGATAGATAATCGAAAGTCGTGCCTTCGACAAGTATACCGTGCTGGAAAACAATCTCCCTGGGGTCAATTTGGTCTAATCCACCCGGATTGAAGTATCCTGCATTTGCATCGTTTGCAAGACCTGTAAAAGCCTTTCCCATTCCTATGACTCTCGCACTTACACCATATTCAAGAAGACTTCCTGGCAATCCTCCATCGTCCCATTCTGCTGCCAAAACGAAAGTTGAAAAGAGAAGTATGAACAAGACAGTAAACTTAAGTTCTTTCATTCTTTCTCCTTTTCTCTATTTAACTACGGCAATCCATCTTCTGTAGTCTTGCACTATTTCGGTTCTATCGGTTGCTCTGATTGCAAGAAGATAAGCACCATTTGCAACCTTAGTGCCTTTATTATTTTTGCCTGTCCATGTAACAGTGTTGTATCCTGTATGACCATTTCGAGACCAGGTTTTTACTAAATTGCCAAACCTGTCATATATAGAGACTTTAACTTCACAATTTTGAGGAAGCCAATAGTATATCGTCGTCTGTTTATCTACACTTCCGAATGGATTAGGAAAATTAACCACAGGTTCTGTGGGAGTGACGTTAGGTCTCACATGTACAGGGTCGACATTAGTACCTGGATTGGTTTTTCTCGAGCTGTCCGCGGAGGCAACTCTAAGATAAACATCTTCCTCCTGTAAGGTTATGTAATTGGCAACCGGGTCTACCCTTCCAAAAGTAAGTCTTCTCACGATTGTATCCGTTGGAGTTAGCGAACCGGACCCGTAGTGCACAAAAATCTTGACATTATGGTCACCATTCGTTATTACATTTCCACTCTCATCTTCATAGTAAACGTGAAGGTGGATGGGGTCACCGGAAATTATGGTATCAAGTTCTTCATCAGCCTCGAGTCGGTAGCTTGCTCCCACTATATTGATGGGGGTTTGATACTTTGTTGTCATCGAACTATTGTCAATATCATTAGCTTGCATATAGAGCCAGTTACTTACATTACTTGTAAGAGTAACTGTCGCATTACCTCCAGTTAAAACTGCCGTGTCTGAAATTGTGTAAGGGCCTATAGTTCCATAAATTCTGATTCTGTCACCGGGAGCAGTTCCGCCTATAGTATTCCAGCAGTCATCAACAGCATAAACCGTTACATCGAAAGGACTCCCTGCCACCTGCCAGTCCGTTGTATCCGGTGTTGCACCTGGAAGTCGAGAATTGTAGGATGTTGTATCACCCGCAAGCACTGCCTGGCTTGGTGCAATAAGGAGGAGTTTTGAAAAAACACCTGGGATAATTCTTATCGTTGAGCTTGTATCCGACATAAGAGGGGCAGTATCCAGAGTAACTTCGGAGGAAAAAATCGTGCACGCATCCATTTCGGTTCTTAATCTTACCGCAAGGTCAATATTGCCTGAAATAATACTTGTGTCAGCTGGAAATACAGGAAAAGGATTGTTAGTTGCAAGATGTATTGTATCCTGCCCGGTTCCAACTGGATTCCACCAGTAATCGGTAATAGCCACATTTATGTTGAAACTGTTATTAGCAGTTTCAACGTAGAATATATAATCCCTACCGCGAGAAGCGAGATCACCAGGTTTTGCTACCTGCGTGGGCAGCAATAATCGCAGTCGTTTGGGCACATTTGCAAGGATTGTCAGTCTGGGACTTAGATTTGTATCATTATAACCGAGTGCACTGCAATTGAGATGAAGGCTGTCGGAAGCCATAAATATAGTAGCAAATCCTCCCCATTCACCGTTATTGAAAAGTATCCATCCCGTAGGTTGCATAGGATTATAACCGGGAGATGGTCTAAGACTTAACACTCCGGCTCCATTGAAATTAGCATTGCTTGTACAGGTGATGTGGATATAGAAACTATCTCCGGCGTATGCAGTAGGCGGGTTAGGAATCGAGTCGAATAGGAATGTCTCCTGAGAAATAAGTAGGTTAGGAATTATTAAAAGAAAAGGGATAAGGATTATAAGCAATTTTTTCATAGAATTCCTCCTTTCATAAGAAATTATAATATCATTAAAACTAATTGTATGTCAAGAAAAAAACGAAAGCTTTGGGTGACTTTGAATTCGAGATTGCGCTTTGGTAGTCCGGCTATCTTAAAAAAGACCCGAAACTTTGCGTCGCCCAATCACTCGGGTTTTGCCTTTTTCAAAGTCTTGGTTATTCTATAAAATTTCTGCCTTTATGTCAAGGAAAAAACGAAAAAAGAAAACTTTTCTATAATCGAAAAATTGTGTTCGACTCAATCGAAGAACCATTTTCATTGTTCGAAACACTATTACTCAAGAAAAACTCTTCTTGATGCTGCTCAGTCTTTTTATATGAGACTTTTCCTGCTCGATAATATTCCCAACAATACCTTTTCCTTTTTCACTAATGAAATCATTTAATCCATAATAGAAAAGCAAAGTCTCTTTCTCAAAAGCAATGGCGAAATCAAGAACTTCGTCGATATTTTCCGAACCTTTTATTTTCTCTGCTTCGCCGGTAAAATTTGTAAGAAATTTAGAATCAGCAAAGGATTCCATATACGCCTTAAATTCATCATAGTCTCCAAAGATCGTCTCGCCTGTTTTCTTAACTATGTCATATAGTTTCTCGAAATCCGAGATATGTTTTTTCTCCTCGGAAGCAAGATAAGAAAAAAGGGATTTAATCCGCTCTACAGCCGATTTCTCCGCATAATCAGTATAAAATTTCTGTCCATTCTCCTCTGTCCTTATTGCTATCTCGATTACTTCTGAACCTGAAAACATTAGACTCATTTCATCCTCCTTCAATTTTATTTCATACTTCTTTTCACAGTATCTATGGTCCGATGTGTGTCATAGGCCAGACCGTATCGAAATCCTCATATCTGTCGATCGTTTTTTTCTCAATTTCAAGTAACTTATAATGTCCCATCTCCATTGTGGCAAGATACTCAAGCGTTTTTTTGATTTCAGGATTATCGGTAAACTTCTCTGAAAGCGCATTGTAGAATTCGTTTGCCGCCTTTTCTGCCTGCATTGCACTAAAAAATACCTCACTTACTGGACCATCAGTTTTTATCTGTGGTAAAGGCACGGGGCTCATTTCAGGTAGAACTATTTCTTTATCCCCAAAAGTTTTTTTGTAGACTGATTGAATAAACATCCTGTGTTTATCTTCTTCACTGGAAAGAAATTTCAGTTTATCTTTAAGAAATGCGTTCTGGAACCTGTTGCTTAGGTCCGAATAAACCTTCTTACTCAAAACCTCGCTCTCGATAGCAGCAAGCAGCAAATCTTCCAAATTGAATGAATTTAAGTCCATAAACCAACCCCCTATTGTTAAACCTATCAATGGCTTTTGATAGACCACTCTAGACGAAATTATTATTGTTCGGGCTCTCCTTGTTTTACAACATACTCTTCGGGATTTTCCTCGAATGCTTTTTTGCAATCCGCAGAGCAGAAAAAGTATGTTTTCCCCTTGTATTCTACCCTGTGCTTTGCTGTCTGTTCATCAACCTCCATTTTACATACCGGGTCTTTTACCATTTTTATCACCTCGTTTCTTGAAACTCTATTGGTTTGTTAAATATATCTTAAACTTTCTGCTTCCCTTCTCCTAAGCGAAATAATAACAAGACCTTTGTCGGTTATCGGTAATTGACACCTGTGGTTGCTACAAATATATGCAGTAGGCTTGTCATCGATGCAAATGTATCCTTTAGTAAATGGTGCAATTTCTCCAATTATGGACTCATCCTTACTGTTCTTGAATAGAATAGTTACGTTAGGAAGGAAAATACCATTCATCATAGTTAGCATATCTATTGTGTCTTTTTCCTGGGGGTTACCTACAATTACTACTTCATACGAAGGAACCAGCAAATACAATATCGAACTTATGAATTGAGTATGTCCAGATGGAAGATGTGAAATGTTTTCACTGAAAGATTCAATAGTATGCTTAGCCATTCCCTCCAATTCATAATTTCCGCTTATCCTACCCAATCGCAGTAAATTCATTGACTCGATTGAATTGCCAGAGGGAATTGCTCCATCATATATATTCTTGTCTCTGACAAGCAATTCCTTAGAATCAGAAGAAGTCGAAAAGAACCCCCCATTTTTTTCGTCATAGAATTGTTTAGTAAGCATTTCCTGGATTGATAAAGCCCATGAGAGATATTTTGCCTGAAAAGTAACTTCGTACAATTCAATCAATCCCCAGATCAAAAAGGAGTAATCCTCCAGAAAACCATCTATAGCTGCCTCTCCTTCACGATAACGATGCAATACCTTCCCTTCGTTTGATACCATTTGTTTTAGAATAAAATCAGCTGCATTTGTAGCCAGCACGCCATAGTCCTCTTTTCCCAAGCTTCTTGCAGCAATGGACAGGGCTGCAATCATTAGACCGTTCCAATCCGTAAGTATTTTATCATCAATGGATGGCGGTTTCCGATTCTTCCGCGCAGCGAAAAGATTTTTCCTGCTGCTTTCGAGTTTTTCCTTTAATGCAGCTTCGTCTGTTTTAAGCTTTTTCGACAGTTCATTAATCGAATCTCTAACGTAAAGAACATTCTTACCTGTTTTTTCGCCTGTTAGCGGGTCAAGGAAGTTGCCTTCCTTTTCAACATTGAAAGCGAGCATAAACATATCTGCATCTTCCTTCAATATTCGCTCAATTTCGCTTTTCTCCCATAAGTAGTACCATCCCTCTTTCCCTTCGCTGTCTGCATCAATTGCTGAATAAAATCCTCCTTCCGGCGACAGCATATCACTTTGAACAAATTCAATGATTTCATCCACAGTTTTTCCATAATCTTTTTTCCCCCCTGCCAAATAGGCTTCTGCATAAACGATTATCAGTAGTGCCTGGTCGTAAAGCATTTTTTCAAAGTGGGGCAGGTGCCATTTTGCATCAGTTGAATACCGATGAAATCCATAACCTATCTGGTCAAAAATACCTCCACTCCTCATTCTCTCCAAGGTTTGCTCCACCATTGCAAGGGCATTTTCATTGCCTTTTATTTTCCAGTATCTCAAGAGAAAAGTTAGATTATGTGGTGTTGAAAATTTCACGGAATGACCAAAGCCTCCGTTCTCAGTATCAAAATTCCTATGAAGTTCCTGATAGCATCTGTCTATGATTGCATTCAAATCCTCGAGTTCCCCTGCTTTGCCTTTAGTATGTGTTTCCTTAAGCATAGAGAATGCTTCACCAGAGACTTTTTCAACTTCTTTCCTGTTCGTCTTCCACATCTCATCAATGCGGGGGATTAGCTCAAGTAAGCCAATACGACCAAATTTGTTCTCCCTGGGAATGTATGTTCCGACAAAGAAAGGACGTTTTTCCGGGGTCATTATGATAGTCAGGGGCCAACCACCACTCCCTGTCATCCTCTGACAGCTTTTCATATACACGCTGTCAATATCGGGTCTTTCCTCCCTGTCCACCTTTATGGAAATGAATACCTTGTTCATCAAAAGAGCGACCCGTTTGTTCTCGAATGATTCATGAGCCATAATATGGCACCAGTGGCAGGTGGAATAGCCAATTGAAAGAAAAATAGGTTTGTCTTCCTCTTTTGCTTTTTTGAAAGCTTCCTCTCCCCATGGCAACCATTTGACAGGATTTTCAGCATGTTGAAGTAGATATGGACTCTTCTCAAACTGCAATTTGTTTTTGATTCTTTTTCTCAACAGTTACTTCTTCTTAGTTTGATTCCATTGTAAACGAAGCATTATTGATTGTAAGAATTTCTATACGCAAATTTATCAAATGCCAAACGCGGAGGCCTCTCTCCTTCTGCCTCAGCCTGCTGTTTCGAAAGCACTGGCTTGGTTTCCGATGAATGTTCACCGATAATCACGAGAGTTATCAACCTCATTCCGCTTGGTATATTAAGTATTGATTTTGCCTTCTCTTCGTTGTATCCTGCAATAGGATGCGCAACCAATCCCAATTCCGTTGCCCTGAGCATCAAGAAGCCAACTGCCATTCCCGTGTCAAAAAGATAGTAATGTCGTTCTTTGATAACACAGTCAAGCTTTTTCTCGCTGAATACGGCAATAATCATTGACGCATCGAAAGTCCATTCATTGCCCTTTGACATTGATGTAAAAAGCTTTTCGAGAACTCCTTTATCATCTACGAAAACGAATCTCCATGGCTGTTTGTTAAAACAGGATGGTGCAAGACTTGCGGATCGAGCGAAATCGGTGAGGAGTTCATCTGTAATTTCTACTGCTTCCAAAGACCTATAAGCCCGTCTTTCCCTAATTGTTTCTCTGACATTCATATAACACCTCGCATTCTTTCAAATTGCCCTAACTGCCTTTTTCAAAGGGTTAATAACATCAATTTCCTCTTTCAAAGAGAGGATAGTGTTGGATTCTCTCATTGTGAATTCATTTTAATAATCTCGGTCTTAGGGTTTTTAAGGAGCTTTCAAAAACATTATGATCTCTTCAATATCCGGAAGTTCTTTTATCTTATATCGCTTTACAAATATAATCTTGCCCTGCTCATCAACGATGATATTTGCTCGACCTGAGAACCCAAACTTTTCAACAAAATTCTCATATTGTTTTGACACTTCTCCATGAGGCCAAAAATCACAAAGCAACTTCGTTTTATCTATACCGAGATGTTCAGCCCAGGCCTTCTTTGAAGGAACGGTGTCTACACTCATTCCAAGTGCAACAGTGTTCAATGCATCGAACGTTTCCTTATTCTCTTCAAGGGATTGCATCTGCTTTGCACAGATCTCTGTCCAGGCAAGAGGGTGAAATGAAAGAAGCACTTTCCTTCCAAGAAATTGTGACAGCGAAACTTCTTCTCCATTCTGGTCTTTCAAGGAAAATTGCATTGCTTTTATGCCGGTTTTCATTGATATTCTCTTGTGGTTTTAATATTTTCCATCCATACGAAATTCCCCAACATCAAGCCAGAAACCTGAATTGGTAAGATTATCAAGCTGTGCTTGTAGCAAATCGTAATGATACTTTTCCTCCTGCTCAATTCTTAAGAAGATTTTCTTTGCAAGCGGATCTTTTGCAGTTCCTGCTGTTTTTCTGTAAAGTTCTATGGATTTCCTCTCACTATCCAAAGATATCCTCAGTGCATCCAGATCGCTAGGGTCAATATTTCCCTTCTTCTCAACCTTCCCTTCGAAGACGGGAACTTTCCCGACATTAGGTGCTTTATTTGCCAATTCCCTCCATTCTTCGGTTCCGGACATCGTATCAAATATCTTTTGAAATGTCACGATATGACTTGCCTCATCACCAGCAAGAGATAGGAACATCTTTTTTGCCAGCTCGTTATTAGTTTTCTCTGCAGCATCTTCATAGAACTTTTTACCTTTTTTTTCTATCTCAATTGCCGTTTTTATTCCATCAACGACTTCTTTGCTTAACTGACTCATTTAAGCTCCCTTTTCTTCTTGTAATCCATTATTGCATTATGTAAGGCATCGGCTGCTAAATTCGAACAGTGCATCTTTTGAGGTGGAAGACCATCGAGCTCCGTCGCAACATCGTTTCTCGTTACCTTCAATGCTTCGTCAATGTTCATACCTTTAACCATTTCTGTAATCATACTGCTTGTTGCAATTGCCGAGCCGCAACCGAAGGTCTTGAATTTAATTTCCGTTATTCTGTTATCTTTGACCTTTATATACATTTCCATAAGGTCACCACAAACGGGATTCCCGACCTTGCCATATCCATCCGGGTTCTCAATTGTTCCAACATTTCTTGGTTTCATAAAGTGGTCTAAAACTTTATCACTGTAGCCTATATCTGCCATAAAATCATCTCCTTTACAATGGTGATAATTTCCTTAAACGGTCAACAGTTTGCCTAACTGCATCAACGACTGTTGGAACCTGTTTCAAATCGTTGGAATGTCCCAATGTAATTACCATTGAACCATGGGCTTCTTCGTGCTTTAAGCCAATGGCAAGAAGCACATGTGAAGCCTCAAGCGTTTTTGAAGAACAGGCTGAACCCGTTGATATCTGAATTTGATGAGCCATATCCATATTCAAAAGAATGCTTTCTCCTTCGATTCTACTAAATCGAAAACTCGCATGATGGGGAAGTCTTTGCACAGGATGTCCGGTAAGGTAAGCTTCGTCAATCTTAAGTATCTCTTTTATCAACCTGTCACGTATTTTACTCAATCTTTTAGATTCTTCCTCCATCTCTTCATTCGCTATCCTTGCTGCTTCACCCATACCAGCGATCGCAAAAATGTTTTCTGTTCCTGAACGCAAGCCCTTCTCCTGCCCTCCTCCCAACATTACACTCTGTATTCCCACACCCTTTTTAACAAACACTGCGCCTGCTCCTCTGGGTCCGTACAAATCATTTGAAGACAATGTCAAAAGGTCTATACCATCCTCCTGCACATCTATCGGTATCTTTCCTGCTGCGGCGGTTGCGTCCACATGGAGATACAGTCCTTTATTATGAACAATCTCGCTTATTTCCTTTATAGGTTCGATCGTCCCTATCTCATTATTTGCATACATTATGGAAGTTACAACAGTATCCTTACCTAAAACTTGCTTCAGTGCATCGATTTTTACTATTCCCATACTGTCAACAGGAATAATATTGAATTTAAAACCCTGTTTGGAAAGCGATTTCATTGGGTTGAGAACAGAAATATGCTCGATGTTACTTGCAATTACATTCTTTCCCTTGGCTATGTTTCTCAGAGAACACCCTATGATAGCAAGATTGTTTGCCTCGGTTGCGCTGGAAGTGAAAATTATCTTATCATCCGCGGAAGCGTTAATAAGGTCTGCAACCTTTTGCCTGGCATTCTCAACCGCCTCTTTTGCCTTCAATCCATAGGAGTGAAGAGTTGATGGATTACCGAAATGACTGCTCAGAAAAGGATTTGCAAAACCAAGAACCCTTGAGTCAACGGGTGTAGATGAAGCATAATCCAAATACATCTTTTCCATTTCCCTAAAAGTTTAAGATTGCATCTGCGTCAAGAGCCAGGTCATTAAGCGTTGCAGCGCCCACTACCTTTGCTTCGGGGATGAAATCCGCTTTGCCCATCCCAAGCAACTGAGTGCTTTGTTCGCAAACATAAAGTTTTACACCTGCTTTTATTGCTTGTTCCATAACCTCTTTTAGTGAAGGAAAACTCCCCAATTTTATTTTTTCTGCCTCGCCCTTTTTTACACCTGTAACTCCCTTTATCACGAAGTAGATTTCAGCTTCAACATCCATCGCTACGGCTGTGGTTGCCAGTATAAAAGGCGCATATAATCTTTCTGGAGAATCAATGCCGCTTGTTTGAACATAAAGTATCTTTACCATTTTTCAAGTCCCCTTTCTGATAAAAAAGGTCAGCAATGAATCCTCTTTTGAAAACTTTATTATTTTATGCCCTGTTCTTTTAGCCCATCTTTTTATATCCTCTTCTGCAGCAGGGTCATCCGCTTCAACCTTCAATACCTGCCCCTTTTCTATCGTGTCTATTTTTTCCTTTGTCATTGATATAGGCATCGGGCAGTAAAAACCGACGCAATCAATTGTTGCATCAGGAATAATCTCCTCATTCATTCTTACCTCTGTCCGTTATAGAAACTTACCATAGCCTCTTCAACCTTTACTCCCTCCAAAAATTACTATGTAACCATCCAGTTCCAGGTCTTGCTTTCTTCTGATTCAAACCATCCCTTCGTATGTTTTAGATAGTTGTAAACATTCTGTAATGCACTGAAATGAGCGTTCTCCTCATTTTCCAACGATTTGAAGAATTCTGTCTCAACAGAATTCTTGCTCTTTTTGGCAAAATCTCCATACATCTTTGAAGAATCGTTCTCAAGTTGCATAGCGTATTCGTATGCATCTTCGATATCAATGTCCCATGTATCCCTTTGCTCTTTTGAAAAATTGTTGAATACCTGTTTTAATGCTTTTTGCAATTCCTCGCTTGGCACCGTTGCTTGAGAAATCTGTATTGAGCTTTCCTCGTAAAGTTGCTTAATTCTATCCATATGGCTTACTTCCTGCTCTGCCAACACGGTGAACAGATTTCTCGTAAGAGGATTACTTGCTTTTCCTGAAACTTCATTATAATACTTGTAACCCTTTTCTTCCAGTTCAAGCGCCATTTTCAGTACTTCTTTAAGCCCGTCAATCTCTTTTTCACCTGAATTATTATCCATGTTCAATCTCCTGTTTTCCAGAGCCCATGAATGTTACAGTATTCTCGAACTGTTAAATCGTCAGCAGATACTTCAAAAGTCACCTCAGGGGCATCTGTGGGTTTCAGGAACTGGCGATAAGCCTTTCGATTCGATATAACTTCCACCCATTCGATGTAATGTTGCTCCTCCATTGGGTGTGGAGTCGAACCGACTTTGACCTTAATACCATTATTCAGTTTCTCAACAACTGGAAGATGTTTCTCTTTTCCCTCTTCGGTAGATTTTGCTTCGAAGAGCTTCATAGGCTGACCACAGCACACGAGCTCTCCCTGTCCCTCGTGAAGCACTTCCACTATATTCCCACAAACCTCACATTTATAGATTTGCAATTTCTGAGTCATTTTTCTACCTCCTTTACTGTTTTTCCTATTTGGTTATTGGTGTATAAACTCTCTGAGCAAGTTCTTTATCAAGCATAAACATGCCATTTCCATTTTCTCCAACTAGTTTTAGTTTTTCTATGATGTCGTTGTCATTCTCTTCTTCTTCAATCTGTTCATCAACATACCACTGAAGCATATTGAATGTTGCCCTATCTTTTCCCTGCTCTGCTAAATCTACAAGGTCATTTATGCACTTGGTTATATGCTGTTCATGTTTTAATGTCTCTTCAAATGCATGCAAAGGAGAATTCCATTCTGATGATGGCTCTGCCAATGCAAGAAGTTTTACCTTTCCACCTGTGGAATTAATATAGTTATAGAACTTCATTGCGTGGTCCATCTCCTCTTTCTGCTGTACCATCATCCAGTTAGAGAAACCCTTCAAATTTTTTGCCTCAAAGTATGCCGCCATTGACAGATAAAGATATGATGAAAACAATTCCTCATTTATCTGTTTATTCAGTGCATCAACCATTTTTTTTGTTATCATCTCTCATCTCCTTAAACGATTCCTGCAGACTTATGTTTCTCAAGTATTGCATCAGCCAATCGTTCCAATGCATGCAGGTCCTCTTTCTTCGGATATCCTTTTATAATTACTGGTTCTACTATTTCGACTTTCAAATTTGTTAGCATTCCTGTTATTATATCGACCATTCTTCCGCCCCATCCGTAAGAGCCTACAAGGGATGCAAATTTCAGTTTTGGTCTGAGAGCATTTGCAAGATACGCCGCATAAACTGCGCTTGGGTGTGGACCTGTAAGAACCGTTGGCGAACCGATTATTATAGATGCCGCATCAACAAGAGCCATTGCGAGCTCACCAATATCCGTTTGTGTCAAATTAAATGGCTTTACGGTTATTCCTCTTTCTATCAGAGCATCCACGAGATAGTCCACCAATTTTTTTGTGCTGCCGTGCATTGAAACAAAGGGTATAAGAACCTCGTTCTTTACATCATCCGAAGTCCAATCTTTATAGGCATTAATGATAAATTCGGGCTCAGAATGAATAGGGCCGTGACTCGGTGCAATCATATCAATAGGTAAATCTTTGATTTTTTCAAGATTCCTTTTGATGTTTGTTCTGAATGGCATCATTATCTCGGCATAATACCTTTTTGCTGCTTCGTAAACCTTATATTTATCCTGAACATAAAGTTTACTTGAAGCCAGGTGCGAGCCAAAAAAATCACAGGGAAAAAGAATCTTTTCTTCTTTTAAGTAAGTAAGCATTGTTTCGGGCCAATGCACCCAGGGTGCAAAAATAAACTCAAGCGTTTTATCTCCAAGCGAAACCATATCTCTGTCCTTAATTTGCAAAAACTTACTCTCGGGAACAAGAAGCATATCCATAAGCATTGTCTCACATTTTGCATCTGTTACAACCTTTGCTTCGGGATAAATCGCCAGCACCCTTGGAATCGCTCCAGAGTGGTCCTGCTCAGCGTGGTTTGCTATTAGATAATCTATTTTTTCGATCTTTAACCTTTTTAGGTTATCTATCAATTCATCTTGCTTTGGTGAATCAACCGTATCGATCAAAGCGGTTTTTTGGGAACCTTTTATGAGGTATGCATTATAAGTCGTGCCATCAGGCAGAGGTATAAGCTCATCAAACAATCTTCTATCCCAATCGATTGCTCCTACGGAGAAAATGTTTGTCTTTATTTCTTTAGCCGCCATTCTTAACTTTCCTTTTCAAATTCTGATTTCGCCGCACCACAAACAGGACAAACCCAGTCTTCCGGTATTTCTTCAAAAGCTGTTCCAGGTATTATGCCTGCATCAGGATCTCCCTTTTCAGGATCGTAAACGTAGCCACACACTTTGCAAATATATTTACCCATAGTAACTCCTTTCTTCTCTTTTTACTCGCCTATGTAAGTTGGTGCATTTTTTGGTACCTTACCTCTTTTCACTTTATGGTAATAATCATAAGTCATTGGTTGCTGTTCGTTAAGGATTTCTCCTTCAACGAGTTTCCCAAAGAAAACTGTATGTGTTATAACATCTGCCTTACTTATAACTTCCGCTTCAAGATATGCAACGGTATTTTCTAACACAATCGGACCACCCGTTGTTCCAATCTTGTATTGAATATTCTTGAACTTATCGTTGTCCTTTCCTGACTTAAAACCAAAGAGTCCTATGAATTCAATTGGCGTGTCCTGAGAAAGAACAGAGACAGTGAAAATTTTACTTCCTCCAATATACTCATGGGTAAGATTCTCTTTGTTTATACAGACTGCTATAACTGGTGGTTCAGAACATACCTGAAAAACTGTGTTAGCTATTTGACCGTTGAAGTTACCTTTCTTTTTTGAACTCACTACATAGAGACCATAGGATATTTTGTGCAAAGCTTTTTTGTCCATCGATCACCTTTCTGTATAATATTCATTATACCTGATTAAACAAATTCTTGAAAGATTACAGAAATTCTTTCCCATCAGTATAATATGCTTTTGCGCACCTCTTGAACTCTCTTTCAATCGTTGTTGGTACTAATATGACTCGGTAAGTAGTTCGAAGTATGCCCTTGGATGTACACAAGCGGGACATTTTTCGGGTGCTTCCGTCCCTTCATGAATGTAACCACAGTTTCTACATTTCCATCTTACGGTTTTATCCTTCTTGAAAACCTCTCCGTTTTCGATGTTTTCAAGAAGTTTCAGATATCTGCTTTCATGTGCCTTTTCAGCTTCGGCTATTGCTCTCATTGCGGCAGCTATCTCGGGAAAGCCCTCCTTCTCCGCAACATCGGCAAAGTTCGGATACATCGTTGTGTGTTCATAGTTTTCACCTGCTGCCGCTTCTTTAAGATTTTCTTTTGTTGTCCCTATAACACCTGCGGGAAACGATGCATTTACCTCCGCTTCCCCACCTTCGAGAAACTTAAAAAGTCTTTCTGCGTGTTCCTTCTCATTATCTGCTGTTTCCTGAAAAATACCTCGAATTTGCTCATAACCCTCCTTCTTGGCTTTTGATGCGAAATAAGTATAGCGGTTCCTTGCCTGTGACTCACCTGAAAATGCGGTAAGCACATTTTTCTCGGTTTGGGTTCCCTTTATCTTCGGCATTATTGCCTCCCTTTATTAAAAATTTCATTGTCATGTCCTTGCTGGTCAGTTGCAATGACAGGATTTCAAAATAGTAAGTTTCATAATTCTGTAAGTTAGACAGAAACAACTTTTTTTACTCCAGGAACTTCCTTCTTTAATAACCTCTCTATTCCTGTCTTGAGTGTTATCTGGCTCATAGGACAACCTCCACAAGCTCCAAGCAATCGAACCTTAACCACACCATTTTCGCTAACCCCTACCAACTCAACATTTCCGCCATCTGCCTGCAATGATGGTCGGATTTTACTAAGTGCATTTTCTATTTTTTCTCGCATTTTTTCTCCTCAACTATTTTTTGGTTTCTTGTTCAAACAATCGGCACAAACACCGTAAAGGTATGCCTGAACCTCTTCTATCACATGACCATCTATTTTTTTCTTCTTAATGATTGGACAGTTAACCGTGACATTTATTATACTTCCGCATTCTCTACATAGAAGGTGATGATGATTTTCGGCAATTGGGTCGAATACTGCTTTCTCGCCTTTTATATGCAATTCCTGAATTTCTCCAAGTTCTTTAAGCAACTGAAGAGTGGAGTATACTGTAGCTGTTGATATCGAGGGATATTTAATCTTAATAGCAGTGTATATTTCATCAACCGAGGGATGGTTAACGCTTTTCTTAAGATAATCCATCACAGCTAATCTCTGGGGTGTTAAGGTTACTCCTTTTTTCTTCATTCGTTCCATTAATTGTTTCATTTTTTTCCTTATTACATTTCTAAAATGAATATAACATTAAAATGGTTCTTTGTCAAGTAAAAAATTATTGACATTCAAAAAAAATTGTGCTATATTAATCAAATAAATGTGAACCTTTAATCTGGTCCTGTGAGGCTGGAAAGGGAGGACGAAATGAAAAAGAAAATGTGAGCATAGAAACCTGGCGAAAAGTCAGGCTTTTTTTAAATTCTAATACCATTTCAACATTTTAGATTCGGACGGACCTGAACACGATGAGTTTCTTGCGAGTCATATCGATACCAAGGTAAGAAACCAAATATGTCAACGTCATCTAAACAAATTGCGGAATAGCATTGGATGGTACAAGAACAAACAAAGGAGGGTACATGACCATTAAAGAAAAAGGGATTGTAATGGATGAGATTCAGGTTAAAAGGGCGCTGGTAAGAATCGCTCACGAAATTCTTGAAAAGAACAAGGGCGCTGAAAAGCTTGTCATAATAGGTATTCGTTCAAGAGGTGATTTTCTTGCCAGAAGGATAAAAGAATATATAAGAAGGGTGGAGTCCGTTGACATACCAATAGGTATACTTGACATTACTCTTTATAGGGACGATTTCACCTCGATTGACTATAAACCTATTGTGGGGAAAACAGAGATTCCATTTGATGTTAAGGATAAGGTAGTTATTCTTATCGATGATGTACTTTATACAGGACGAACAGTAAGGGCAGCACTTGACGAGATAATCGATTTTGGAAGACCAAATGAGATTCAACTTGCTGTTCTTGTTGACAGAGGACACAGAGAACTTCCAATAAGACCTGATTACATCGGGAAAAATGTCCCAACGGCGGACAACGAACTTGTAGAGGTTCAAATCAAGGAAGTGGATGGTGTAGATAGAGTCGTAATCAGGGAGGTGGAACATGAAAATTAAGAGAAAAGATTTACTTGGGATAGAAGAACTGTCAAAAGAGGAAATTGAAACTATCTTGGAAACTTCCGGGTCACTGAAGGAAATCTCAGAGAGAGCAATCAGAAAGGTGCCTTATCTTCGTGGAAAAACTGTTGTAAACCTTTTCTTCGAACCAAGTACACGAACGCTCGCTTCCTTTTCACTTGCAGAGAAAAGACTTTCAGCTGATTCATTCAATCTCTCGAGCAGCTCGTCGAGCGTGCTAAAAGGAGAAACTCTGCTTGATACAGCAAGGAACCTCGAAGCGATGAGAATTGATTTTGTTGTTGTGAGACATTCTTTACCAGGAGCACCCCATTTTATTGCAGATAGATTGGAAGCGTCTGTCATTAATGCTGGCGATGGAACACATGAGCATCCAACGCAGGCTCTACTTGACCTGCTTAGCCTTAAGGAGAAATTCGGAACTTTGGAGGGGAAGAAGGTGGTTATTGTAGGTGATATAGTTAATTCAAGGGTGGCGCGTTCAAATATCTGGGGACTGACAAAAATGGGCGCAGATGTTACAGTTTGCGGACCACCTACGCTAATGCCGTATGGAATCGAAGAAATGGGGGTGGAGGTTAGTTTCGAGTTGAGAAAGGCAATTGAGGGAAGAGATGTGATATATGTTTTGCGAATACAAAAGGAAAGACAGATGGGTGGAATGTTACCATCCATAAGGGAATACATAGAACTGTATGGAATAACACCAGAAAGGTTAAAGGATGCGAAGGAGGATGTCATAATAATGCACCCGGGACCGATAAACAGAGGAATTGAACTTGACCCAAGGGTTGCAGATGGAAAGCATTCAATAATACTTGGGCAAGTTACCAATGGTGTTGCGGTCAGAATGGCGATATTATATCTTTTAAGTGGAGGGCAAAGTGGCGAAGTTTCCGAAGCATAAATTTGTTATTAGGGGTGGGAGAATGATCGATCCTGTACAGGGTATTGATGAAGTAACCGATATTCTTATTGGAAGTGGCAAAATCGAGAAGATTGGGAATTTCAGCAAGAAGAACGTAGAAAGTTTGGATGTCAAAGGACTTGTCGTAACACCAGGTTTTATCGATATGCATACACATCTCAGAGAACCTGGAAGGGAGGACGAGGAGACTATTGAAACCGGGACAAAAGCTGCTGCAAAAGGAGGATTCACGGGTGTTGCAAGTATGGCAAATACGAACCCGGTTATTGATAATTCAGGGATGGTTCGTTTTATCAAAGACAGAGCTATGCAAGGTGGTTATGTGGAAGTTTTCCCCATAGGGGCTGTTACAAAAGGTCAAGAAGGAAATGAACTTACAGAAATGTTTGATATGGTGAAAGCAGGTTGTTGTGCATTTAGCGATGACGGAAAGCCGATAGATAACTCTCTTATGATGAGGAGAGCACTGGAGTATTCTCAAATTGTGGGGAAGACAATTATCGTGCATGAAGAAGATTTGAACTTAACCAGTGATGGTCAAATCAATGAGGATTTTATATCGACGAAGATGGGGCTTAAAGGGATGCCTTCCATTGGTGAGAGCACGATGATTGCAAGGGATGTTGAAATACTGGGTTTTGTTGGCGGGAAACTGCATATTGCTCATCTGTCGGTCAAGGAATCACTGGAGATTGTAAGGCAGGCAAAGAAAAGGAAGTTAGATATTTCTTGCGAGGTAACACCTCATCATATTGCATTGAATTCCTCATGCCTTGTTACATTTGACAGCAACCTTAAGATGAGTCCACCTTTAAGGAGCAGAAAAGATGTAGAGGTTCTTAAGAAAGGGCTACAACAAGGGGTTATCGATTGTATTGCCACGGATCATGCACCCCATGCGCTTTTTGAGAAGGAAATGGAATTTGGAAGTGCACCATTTGGCATAGTTGGACTGGAAACGGCTCTCGGCATTGTTTACACAGAGCTTGTTGAGAGTGGGATTCTTTCAATCGCCGAACTTGTGGAGAAGATGAGTGTAAATCCTGCGAAGATTCTTGGTCTTGGGGAAAAGACATTGAAAGAAGGAAGCGACGCAAACATAACGATTTTCGACCCGAACAAGGAATGGACTGTAGATGTCAAGAAATTTGTTTCAAAGAGCAACAACTCGCCATTTGATGGATGGAAGTTAAAAGGGAAAGGAGTAATGACAATAGTCAAGGGGAAAATCGTTTACAGAGAAGGAGAATTTCAGAAACTCGCCAGTTTATAACATTTTATTTTAATCAGCGAAGATTAGTATATAGAATATCTATTTTATCGTATTAGAAAATATTTATGGTGAGTAGTCCTTAAATTGTTTTTTAATTTTTTCTAAGACTTTTTCAATTACAGGTATGTAATTGGATTTTATTCTTTCAAATATGTCTTTAGAGGTTTCCTTATCATAAATATGTGATGTTTTATTTCTATCTTCAAGCATATCAAGAAATACCTCTTCATCTTCAATTAACGCAATGCGAAAAGCTTCTTTTAAGCTATCTCTTGGGGTTTTAGTTTCAATCCCTTGATATTGAAGGAATATCTTCAGGGTTTTCCATAATAACTCAAAAGTAAATTCAAATCTTTGAATCACGCCATCCCTGTCAAGCTCATCTTTGGTTTCTTGTACACCATTTTTTAGTCTTAAAAAGCCATTCTCAAGTTTTTGAATAGCGAGTTCAAGTACTTCTCTCATAAATTATCCTCCCGGTTTTCAAAATTATATCCCTAAAAACTTTATCAGTGGAATTTAGATAAACAATATCAACCTTATAAAGACCTGCTACTTCTTCGATATCCTCCATTATCTTTCTTTGTAACCTGATGTCAACCTTTTGGCTATCAAGTGCAATGTCAAAATCTGCATTGCCGGAATATTCTTGTCGTGCTCTTGAGCCGAAAAGTATAAGAATGTTTGGCTTAAGATATTTATTAAGAATATTTTTAATCTTGTTTAGTATTTCGGTCTCTCTTTTGGTCATAATTTTTTCAGTATTTTTTTCTAAGTACAGTCAACTATTGATAATATATTACAACAACGATGAAAAGTCAAGGATTTTCAATCAATATTTGTGATTCAGGGAATAGAGTGTGCGTTCTGAGACTCTGAAATAAATTCAGGGTGACAAATAGGAATTGTCATGCTGAACTTGTTTCAGTATCTCGGTGTTTAGTATTGCTTCAGCATCTCATGCTTAGGTCCTGAAACAATAGTGAAACTTGTTCAGCACAGAGTTCAGGGTGACACAATTATGCTATACGGAACGCTGGCTTTGTCCGAACAGATGTCATTTCCAACCTTTCGCTTTGCTCGAGGGCAAGCTTGTTTCGGAATCTCAAATTTTAGAGAGACTCTGAAGTGATCCTGAAATAATACTGAAACAAGTTCATTGCATAATTCAGGATGGCATTATTCAGGGTGACAGGAAAGAAAATGTTGGAACCTGTCGCAATTATTGAGGTTTTCCCATTTTATTTCCTATGAGAATTAACACTTAAGACTTATCTTTCGAAAGCGCTTCAACGCTTTCAAGAATCTCCTTGAAAACCTTAATCGATAGTTGAATAGTTCTTTTATCTTTTCCTCTTATTAATTTCCAAATCTCTGAGGATAACTCTTCAAACTTCAGTATTTGTTTGTCCATAGATGTAAAAGATAGAAGTTCGCAAAGAGAGATACCCAGTGCATCACATATTTTTGATAATGTAAGCAAAGAAACATTTGTTTTTGCTCTCTCGATTTTGCCAAGATATTTTGGGTTAATGTCTGCTTTTTCCGCAAGAGCCTCTTGAGTTAACCCTTCTTCCTTTCTTTTATCCCTGATGTTTCTACCTAACCTTAAAAGCATTCGATTCATCTTCTTTTTCATAAATTTAGTATAAAAGAAAAAAGAACAAAAATAAACCTCATAAAGTAAACTTCTACGATTTTTATTCTTGACAAAACCACATATAAGTGGTATTTTATCAGATAGCATTATTTAGATCACATAAGACTGTTAAAAGAAAGGAGGTTTTGATGAAATATCTAAAGGCTTTCCTGATTGGAAGCATGATAGCTTCTTTAGCTATAATACTGAATTGCAGTAAAAAAGCACCTACTGAACCGGAGCCAACTGATTTTACGCTATATGTTCAAAATGATACTCCTTATGATGTTGGAGTTGTCAAGGTTCAACTTTATTCCCCACCCCAGGTTCAGTTTTATTCCCCACTTTTTCTGAGTTAAATTATAAATGTCACGCTGCAATTTGTCAATATTTAAATCGGTTTTTTCATTCATTTTTTTCA